>ERZ824473.115-NODE-115-length-151299-cov-11.409504_pt1 | contig 151299 bp, 159 predicted proteins | sample MGYA00519874_ERZ824473 | MGnify/ENA primary metagenome ERZ824473 (study PRJEB31778, sample SAMEA3449151) | human gut metagenome | biome: human gut; feature: human-associated habitat; material: faeces | place: United Kingdom | collected 2010/2012 ...
GAGCATCCGGCTGTTAACCGGAGGGTCGTAGGTTCGAATCCTACTCGGGGAGTTCTACTATAATTAAACATTTGGTGACATTAGTAGATTGAACTATTCCCATAGCGAAAGCTAGTGTGAATATAAATTTATGGCCCGTTGGTCAAACGGTTAAGACACGGCCCTTTCACGGCTGAGATAGGAGTTCGATTCTCCTACGGGTCACTATTTTTTCATATAACGGGGTGTAGCGTAGCTTGGCTAGCGCGCCTGATTTGGGATCAGGAGGTCGCAGGTTCGAATCCTGTCACCCCGACTCTTACTTTTTTAGTAAGTCCAGTAGCCGAGGGTAAAACTGTCGGTTTTATTTATTGTAAGATAAAATCGAATATCGGCATTATATGTATCAGTAGCTCAGCTGGATAGAGCAACGGCCTTCTAAGCCGTGGGTCGCAGGTTCGAATCCTGTCTGATACATCTTTTTTTATATATATGGTGGGTATAGCGCAGTTGGTTAGCGCGCCAGATTGTGGCTCTGGAGGCCGTGGGTTCGAATCCCACTATCCACCCTTGTGGGACACTAGCTCAGTCGGCTAGAGCACTTGACTTTTAATCAAGGGGTCTCGGGTTCGAATCCCGAGTGTCTCATTTTTTTTATTTGTAAATAAATTTTTTAGAAAGTCTTGTAAGCCTAGTATTTGCTAGTGTTTCAAGACTTTTTTAATACTCTCAACAATACTAATACTATAATAAAAAACATTGACGATTATTATAATTTTGCTTAATTTATTATATTTTATTATAAATTGAGGGACTAACGAGGGACTCGTAAAATTCTCTTGTAAGCCTAGTATTTAAGCCTATTACATAGGATTTTCCCTCAAAAAAATTAAAAAATTGAGGGACTAATAATCAAGCTGTGAAAAAATCATTTAGGTTTATGATATTGTTCTTTTTAGATTTTCTTTCAACTTGAGTATCATATAAGTCTTTATCAAAGTTATATTCCTGCATTTTCTTAGCGTATTTTTCCTCGTTTAAGTGAGTATATATGGCAGTTGTTTTTATATTTGTTTGTCCTAATGCTTTTCCTGTATCGTCAGCAGATATGCCATTTTCTTGGCATTGAGTGCTAAAGTAGTGCCTACTGCTATGTAAAAGGCTATTTATTATAGGCACATTAGCATAATTACATAGTCTTTGAGCATATCGTCTAAAACTACTAGGATTTAAAAATCTCCTTTTTGATTGCATATGACATAAGGGCTAGTAATTGAACTTTCAGCATTTCTTGCCTGTATCTCCTGTAAAAGTTGGTATGAAAGTATGTTAAGACCTATTTGTCGCTTGGAACACTTTGTTTTTGGAGTATCTATTTCTAGGCTTCTTTTTCCTGTTTCAAAATCTTTGTGAGGAGCAAGATTATCTTTGATATAAATAATTCTTTTGTCCATATCTACATTTTCCCAACGCAAGGCGAGTAATTCACCAGTTCGTAGTCCAGTCTGAAATAATAAAAGATAACCTAGGTTAGCTCTACCTTGTTTGAGTTTATCCCATAATTCCATTGAACTAAGATATAATTTTTTATATTGTTCAGGAGTATAAGGAGTTATCTCTTTTGCAGGCTTTACTTCTTTGCTAGGCTTTTTTAATTGTTTATGTAACGGGGCTTTAAGCCATTGCCTGTCAAAAGAATATTCTAAAAGGCTGTGTAATAACTGGAATATATGCTTGTATACGGTACTATAACTTAAATTTTCTTTGGTTAGCTTATCAATTAAAAAATTGTTTAAATTATCTACTGTTAAATCTTTTAACAGGGTGTTTCCAATTTTAGAATTTTCTAAATGATTTCGGAATGTTTGGTTTTCTCGGTCTATAGTCTGATTTTTTACAGATTTTAGTTGAATATCCTGTAATCGTGAGGGAAAATACTTTTTTTCATAAACTATGTTTAAAGTTAAAATTCTATCTTGATAAATTTCATTTCCATATAGGGCTCTTTGAATATCCAACCAGTTTTCAGAAGCTATTTTAGTATCAAATGTCTTGCTTACGGAAGTATTATCGGGAAAGTACCAAACGGCTTTATATTTATTGTTTTTCAAATGTTTAATTGTACCTCTTTTGGAACTCAATATTTTATATCCTCCTTTTGAGTTATATTTCCCAAAAAAGAGCAACACACACACTTTTTTATACTAAGTGGTGGTTGCTCTTTTTGTCAAGAATAAATTAAGTGATTGTTTATCCAACTATCAAGGTCTGATTTCCTAACTTTATAACCACCTATATAAACTGTTGGCAGTTTTTTCAACAAGGCATAGGCAGTATTCTGACCTATACCAAGATAAATTTGTATATCTTTTACTGTAAAAAATTCTTTTTCAACATCATTAGTATTATCCATTTTTATTCCTCCCTAAAAGTTTTTGTCTCCTTATTTCTTTGTTCTTCATATCAGCTCGTCTATTAGCTCTTTCAAGTATAATATCAAATCGTTCTTTGTATTTAACAGAACTTCCATCGGGGAGAGTCCCCAAAGCAAAATCAATAAAACAATTTTGAATTTCCTCAGCTCTAGTATTTATGTCAATATTTCGGTCTGATAAGTATTTAAAAAAGTTTATTGTATAATACTCTTGCTCCTCAACAGTACCATTACATCTGTCTTTTATCTTTTTTCTTGCAATTTCCATTAACTTTAAGCTATTATCGTTCAAAATAATTTCTCCTTTCAATTTCTTTATTTTTAATTTTGTCTAAATCTGATGTATCAAGATTTAGTTTTTCGTTTGGTTTTAAGCCAACTTCTTGAAAAGCTTTTAAAAGAACTTTTTTTAACTCCAAAGGAATATTTCCTTTGAAAAATTTATTAAGAAGCTCAACTATTTCTGAAACATTAGAGCTATAAGCCTGTTGTTTAAGTTTTAAACTGGCATTTTCTAATTCTGTAACAGACAATAATGAATTTCTGTTAAGTAGATTTTGTTCTTTGATACGAAGCTCATTAGCTTTTTTATCGTTAACTTCTTCCTGCCTTTTTAGCTTTTCTTCAACTTTTGCTATAGAGTTTAATTTTTCCTCAACCTTTGCAGATTTTGAATCCAAATCGTTACCTGTTAGCATAATCTTCTGAAAAGTTTTACAAACTTTTTTATAATCGGTATTACTAACTTGGTAGCCCCCAACAATAGGGATAGAGTGAAAACATTTTTCAAAGTCGGCAATTAGCTTTTTAACCGATGATATTTTTTGTGAATTAGATAGGTTATCTTGTGTAATGCTATTTAATTCATTTTTTATTTTGGTAGCCTCAGCATTGGCTGCATTTAATTTTTCTTTTGCAACAGCAATTTCACTATTCTGTTGAGCTAATTCTTTTTTTAACTCCTTAACTGTTTTGTTGCCATTTATAGCTGTTATCCCATTTTCAACTAAACAATGAATATGCTGTTTATCCATTGCCTTTTGTAAGTCTTTGTGGAATGATTTCAAGTCTGTTTGAGTTAATACTTCTTTTGCTGATAACTTATCAACAATCTTTCCCCTGAACTTCCCGTTTTTTACTATAGGCATAAAACAAAAGTGCATATGAGGAGTTGTTTCGTCTTTATGAACATAAGCAGAAATACAATTTTCCTTGCCATACCTATCACACAGAAAGTCGTAAGAAGTTTTAAAAAAATCTCTCTCTTGTTCGGGAGGTAAATCTTTTGGAGCTGTAATAACCCAAGTAGCAAAAATGTTTAGGTCTTTTCGCTTAAAAGTGTGTACTTCATCGAGTTTTTTTTTCACAAATTCTAGCTGATTATGATTTTCAGCAAGATTATAGTTCAAATGAGTTTTTGAAGTATCAATAGATTGATTTCCGTATTTTATGTATTCGTCGTGTTCATCTTTTCGGCGTTCGTAGTGAGCAAACATATGCCCCATACTAGATGCTTTATATTTTTGTACATTCGCCATTATCTTCACCTCCAGTCATAGAAAAATCACTATACCCTCCACATTCTTTTAGTTTATTTGGTTAATTATTTTCGGTATTTTTAGTACCTGACGAAGTTAACCCCTTTCCAAATGCGAAGGGTATAGCCAGCTATACCTTAACTTCCGTTAAGGTGCTGGCTCTGCCGAGGGCTAAAACCGAGGGCGTTGCCCTCTACCCACAAGCCTTTAAAAAGGCTTGACCTAAACTTGTTCACTCGCCGTATGGCAAGAGGGCAAAATTGAAAATTTTCCCTCTAAAAAATTAGCTTGTCTACTGTGCTAAAATTTGTAAAGGTCGGTAGTATTTTGCCTTGCAAAATCTCCACCTTTCCCTTGACAAATTTTTCGTTCAGTTATCTTTAAGCAGATGTATAAAGCCACATTTTGTTTTATCATAGTCCAAATTGTAATAGATAATATTTTTATCCATACAGTACACTGCGTATGTTACCTTGCTGTTAAAATGAGAACATATTTTTGTTGCCTTGTTTTCCATTTTTAAATTTATAAAACTCATAACTTTATCCCCTTTAAAAAATTAATAAGCAATTCTCATTTCTTCTGCTTCTTCGTTGCTTATAATGCTGTAATTTAATAATGTGTTTATTGCCAAATTTGCTTGTCGGGTGATTTTCGCTTTTATGTCATATTTTGCCCCAGTAAGCAAAGTATTCTGAATAATTTCTACATCAGTCATTTTTTTATTTTTGAGAGCTTCTGTATATGCTCGTCTTATAATTTCAAGTTCTTTTTTGTAATCTTCTGTGTCTAAATAATAATCAACGGTAACTTTTATCATATTTTTGCCCCCTCGTTCATACGCAAGTTTGTCCTTTCCTGCGTAGTCTTTCTGATATCTCCTCGTCTGTGTATAATTTTTCTTTCTCAAAATTGTTGAAAGAATTTTTAATAACAGACTTATCTTTTTTAGATGTAAACATATCGTAATTTACTTCGTTTTTCCAAAAAGTTTTTTTTGTGTCCTTTGCGTTGTACAAAACAGCTATTGTATATACTCTAGGGTTAGTAATCTTTTTTGTTGTGTTGTTTAATATATGCAAGACATACTCTATATCACTTGAGTCTAGCTTTAGCAATTTGTTTTTAACCAGTTCAGCAGAAATTAAATTACCGTTAATCTTTACTGGAGTAGTCGTAAAAGTGCAGAAATCGGCAATTATATTTACAACACTGCTTAAAGATTCTCTATAGTCATCATCTTTGGTTTGGCTTAATATATCAAATTCTATATTTTCTTTAACTAGGTTTAAATATTTATTATATTTTTCCATATCAACCAAACCATTACCGTTAATATTAGATTGATTGGTTGATTCAGTATCATTAAAGTAAGTATTATTATATTCATTATCATTAGGTGCAAGATTTTGGAAGTCTTGACTTCCAGATTTTTGCACTCCAGACTTCAACATTTTTGCACTCTTGACTTCAACATTTTGGAAGTTTGAAATTTGAGATTTTCTATGAAAGACATTATGTAAATAAATGATTGCTGGCTTTCCTAAACCTCTAACAACCTTAGATAAAAGTTGATATTTTTCAAGTTCTTTAAAAAGTTTAGAACAAGTTGTATGGCTTTTGTTGAGCTGTTCCATAGCGTCTTTAAGAGTAAACACAATGTAAATTCTGTTCTTATCATCAACCCAATTATTTCTCCGGCTTAAACTCATTCTATCAAGTAAAAGTCCATATAATATCTTTGAATCGGAAGATAATTTGACAAATTCAGGGTTTTGCATTAATTCTTTTGGAATTCTGTAAAATGTAAATTGGTCTGCTTCAGCTCCATAAAAATAATCATATTTTTTCTCCATCAACTCACCTCCATATCGTTTTAGTAAATTTTAACCCTAAATTATAGGTAAAATTTTTAAATTTATTGCTTGTTGAAGTATTTATCAATCTAAAAAGAAAAAATTAAAAATTTCCCTGTAAATTAGGTGTATTTTTTAATTTTCGACCACTATTAAGTCTTGCTGCCATTGTCTTTTTCTCCTCCTCCGTATATTCTCGATGTTTACGGAATGGGTTCTTGCCAAAACGGAACGGGTATAAAGCACAATTAGTTACAGAGCATAGCTTTATTTCATTGATTTGATTACAAGAACAATCTAAGCACTTAGCCCTAATAGCTTTAAGTGGACTTATAGGTTTTGTCAAAACATTATCATTTTCGTTCATTTTCAAACCTCCTATCGTATCCCTAAAACATCATTAATTTTTTTTTCAGCAACTGTAGCACTTACTATCTTTCCGTTTACAATATTTCGTGTATAGGTAGAACTGTATCCTATAGTTTCTGCAAGTTCATTAATTGTCATATTCTTGTCTATTAATGCCTTCTTTACTTTCTTGCTCCAAGCTGATAATGGTCTCTTAATTAATGCCATAAATATTACTCCTTTCGCTTTACTAAAAAAATTTTTTATGTTATACTTAAGACAAAATATAAATTAATGGTAGTGATTTATATTTGCTAAGCATATTATAGCTAACTTTAGTTAGATTGTCAATAACTTTCTAACTTTTTTTAAATTTATTTTGATTGGAGATTATTGTATGTTTTGGGATAGATTATACCATTTGTGTACAAAAAATAACTTTAAGCCTAATACAGTAGCTAAAGCAATCGGCTTATCAACTGCAACTGCAACAAAATGGAAAAATGGGTCTGTTCCTAATGGCGAGGCTTTATCTAAAATTGCCGATTACTTAGATTGTTCTGTTGACTATCTTCTCGGAAGAACTGATACTCCACAGGTTGTCAATCTCCCTGAACCATTAATTAGCACCCTTTTATCAGAGTATAGTAAAAATTCAGATGAGTTTATTTCAGATGATTTTATAAAAGAGCCACCTAAGAGCTTAATAGGTCAGAAATACTGCTTTAATGCCTCAGATTATGACAAATATCAGCATATTTTTGATGTAGCCTATAAATATACTCAAGAAAATAATATAGATATTTTAGAGGTTACTGGGGTTGATAAAGAGAAATATACAGATATGGTAGAGTACCATAGTGACATAATTGAACAGATATTTACAGGGAAATACTATACTTTTAGGGATATGTCTGCATATAATAAATTTTGTGAAATTTATAAATTATATGTCAAGGCATATGTACAAAATTTGATTAGTGACAAAACAGAGTAAGGTGCATTAATTTAATGTGCCTTATTTTATGCCCTTATTGACTTGTTTTTTGATATTTTAAGTGGTTATGAGGAAATATATACATAAAAATAAAAATGTGAAAATATGGTTTAATTAAGTGTAAAAAATAGAAAATGATATATTTTGTTATATTTTACTTAAAGAATGTGTGTAGAGCTCTTTACTTGGAATAGTTTTTTTGTTGAAAGGGACTAACGAGGGACTTTTGTTTAAAAAAAATCTTTGTAAATGGCTTTTTAACTGGGTTTTTAATGAAAGCAAGTAGAGTTCGAATCCCGAGTGTCTCATGATTAACAATCCTCAGATTTGCTTTTTGCAGGTTTGGGGATTTTTTTGTATATAAAATACACCTCTATATAGCTTATATTTGGGGTTTTGGGGGAAGGGCTATTTTACTCTACTTTAATTTATAATATTGTTAAAGTAAGGAGATATATTGAAAATTGAGAAGACCTAAATATGATATTATCCTAAGTAGAATTACGTTTTTTAGTTGACTTAAAAATGTGAAAAGAAGATTTGTGTTATTTGTGTTAGTGGGAGTTTTAAATATTACTTAAAAAGGTCTATTAGGAGAAATAGTATAACCGACTATAATATAAATTTAGAAAGTACTGTCTTTATTTTTAATTTTAACGAAAAATGACTAAAGTAATAAATAAGGAAAGAATAGTAAAGGAGAAAATATGGATTTTACAGAAATAATGAAACAAAAGATTGACTATTGTTCTAGGCATACAGATATGCCTATGGAATTACAGCAAAAAGCTAAGAAGTTATGTTGGGAGTATAATAAAACAAGTCCTGACGAAAAAGAGGAAAGAAGCAGGATTTTAAAGGAATTATTGGGTACTTACAATCCATTGGTATTTATAGAGCCGTCTTTCAGATGTGACTATGGATTTAATATACATACTAAGGGATTTGCCTTTATTAACTATAATTGTGTTATATTGGACACTTCTCCTGTTAATATTGGAAAAGGTGTATTTATTGCTCCTGGAGTATGTATAGCCTGTTCTGGACACGCAATTCATCCGAGACAAAGAGCTGAGGGTATTGGCACGTCAAAGCCTATTACTATAGAGGATAATGTATGGATTGGTGCAAACTCTACAGTATGTGGAGGTGTGACTATTGAAGAGGGCAGTATAATTGGTACAGGAAGTGTTGTGAATAAGGATATTCCGGAGGGAGTAATTGCTGTGGGAAATCCTTGTAGAGTTTTAAGAAAAATTACGGATAAAGATTTAGTTAAGTTATACTCTAATATGTAAAAAGAAAGCTCTTAGATAATGGCTTTCTTTTTTTACTAAATTATATTATTTTTTATTCTATGTGATAAATCAAGTATCTTATTTTCAATAGTTTTAATTACATTAATAAATTCATCATCGCTTTTGCCAGTAGGGTCATCAAGTCCCCAATCTTCTCTATGTTTACAAGGCAATACAGGGCATTTTACATTACAACCCATAGTGATAACTATATCAGGTGTTGGAATATTTTCAATTAACTTTGAATATTGATTTTTCATAGATATTGGGTACATTTCTTCTACTAACCTTACGGCATCTTGATTTATCTGAGGTTTTGTTTCCGTACCGGCAGAGCAACTATAGAGAACATCAGACGCAAGATGTTTGCCTAAAGCTTCGGCAATTTGGCTACGACAAGAGTTATGCACACAAACAAAAGCTACAACAGGTTTATTGTTTATCATAGATAACCTCCTATTTTTTATAGTATTATCCTATAAAAGTAGTATAATGTCAATAAGAGGGGTGATAGTATGAAAAACTGGTTTATAATGCTGGGAATAGATATTTTAATACCTTTATTAATGCTCATATTGGGGTGGTTATTAGCACATAAAACGCCTAGAAAAAATGCCATATATGGTTACAGGACAAGTATGTCAATGAAAAATAATGACACTTGGGTATTTGCAAACAGGTATTGTGGAAAGTTATGGATAAAGTGTGGGTTAATTTTATTGTTTATTTCAGTTATTCTAATGTTAACTGTAATAAAGGCAAGTAGTGATACTGTGGATATTATGGCAACAATAATATGCTTAATACAGTTAATTCCTTTGGTAGGCACAATATACCCTGTGGAAAAGGCTTTAAAAAATAATTTTGACGAAAAAGGTAACAGGAAATAGCTTTTGGTTAGTTATTACATATTTAGGAAGTAAAATTGGTAAAGTTGACTAATAAAAGTGGTAATTTAAAGAAGAAAGCCTTTTTTAATTGAATTATGCCTAAAATGGTGCTAAAATTAGCTTATCTATATAAAAGGAGGGTAATTTTATGAAGAAATTTTTAGCTTTATTTTTAGCTTTAAGCTGTGTAATATCAATTACAGGCTGTAGTGAACAGGATAAAAAGTTTGTAGAAACTTTAAGACCGGTTCAGACAAACACAAGTACATCAACAGCTACAATGGATTTGAAATTCAACTATAAGGAATTTGAAAAGATTGTAGATGACATTGAAAGTTACAAAATTCCTGCTGATGGCGAGGAATACAATTCAGATGAAAGTTTAGATAATGAATTGGAACAGAGCAATCTTGTTGATAAAGACGGCAATATTTCAGTAAGTATGATTGCAAATACAAAATCTGACCCAACTAAAAATTATGCGGATGGGGATATATCTCTTTCAGTTGGTAGCATATCTCTTAAATTAGGTAATGTGTATGTAAGAGGAAATGATATTTACTATTCAAGAGAATATCTCCTTAATACTTTGACATTAGGTGGATTATTAGTTGGTTCTAATGATGCAGAAGCTCTTAATACAGTAGATGAATTGAAAAACAATGTAAATCAGGCACTTGGTGGCAAGAAATACATTAAATTAGATAGTAGCAAAGATTTAGGTACAGATAATTTAATATCAAATTATGCATTAAATACTAGAAAAGAAAAGCAAATTGATGATTTCCTTACAGTATTTAAGGACTTTAATTCTCTTTCTGTAAAGGAAACTGAAAACGGTGCAACATTTGAACTTGATTCTGATAGCTATTCTGCATTTGTTACAAGAACTTGTGAGTACTTAAGAGCAAGAAAAGACAGTTATGAACAGCTTTTTGGCATTGAAAGTTCAAACTATGACGAAAGTGATGCATTCTTTGATGAAGTTATTGGTCTTGTAAACAATCATTCTTTTAATAACTTTATGGAAACAGCAGGGCTTAAATTTACAGTAAGTGATACAGTAGGCAAGGTAGATGATACGCATTACACAGACAATATTGAAGGTGTATTTGGCAAGAATGGTAATGACCCTATTGGAACATTAACAGCAAAGACTGAATATACATTAACAGATAATGTGACATTTGAAAACATAGACGAATCTGTTGATTATATGGATGTTATGAGCAGTATTATGGAAATAGGAGAATAAATAGAAAATAATATTAACAAGCCTCATTTCTTCGGAAATGGGGCTATTTTTATATTGAAATGGCGATGGCTTGCTTTATTCAAAGCAAAATATTCTAAATAACCAATTTTAGGCAAAAAAGAAACGGCATAGTAAATACTGATATGTACCCTTCTTACTGGGAGTCCAGTAAAGAGGGTACATATCAAATACTACACCGTTTCGATATTAAATGTAATTAAGCTCTTTTAGCGATTGCCTTTGTAGGACATTTTTCTGTACAGATACCACACTGAGTACACTTGTCATAATCAACATGAGCAAGGAAGTCAGTAACAGTAACAGCTTCGCTAGGGCAGTTTCTTTCACAGATTTTACAACCCATACAACCTGCTGCACAGTTATCCTTTGTTGCCTTAGGCATATCCTTAGAGTTACAAGCAACTCTAATAAGGTTATCGTAAGGAACTAATTCGATTAAGTGCTTTGGACAAGCCTTAATACAGGCACCACAGGCAACACATTTATCCTTATCAACAACGGCTACACCGTCTACAACATGAAGTGCATCGAAGTTACAAGCCTTAACACAGTTACCGTCGCCAAGACAGCCATAAGCACAAGCCTTTGCACCACCGTTAATACCATTTTCGTATACACAGTCAGGTGCACCATAGTATTCAAACTTGTTCTTAGCCTTGTCACAAGTACCATTACATTTTACAAAGGCTGTTTTCTTAGCAGAAGTATCAGCCTTAACACCCATAATTTCGCCGATTGCAGCAGCAGCTTTTGCACCACCAACAGGACAGCCATTTACAGGAGCTTTACCAGTAGCAATAGCTTCAGCTAAAGCATCACAGCCTGCGAAACCACAACCACCACAGTTAGCACCAGGAAGTGCTTCTCTAATAGAATCAATCTTAGGGTCTCTTTCTACTCTAAACTTAATAGCAGCAATACCGAGTATGATACCAAAGAGAACACCTAAACCACCTACAACAAGTATAGGGAATAATATAGCGTTTAACATTGTTTTCTCCTCCTCTTAAAGCATACCGGAAAAGCCTAAAAAGGCTATTGACATTAAGCCTGCTGTTATTAAAGCAATAGGGAATCCCTGAAATGCCTTTGGAATATTGTTAGATGCAATTCTTTCTCTTACACCGGCAAAAAGTACGATTGCAAGTGTAAAACCAATAGCAGCACCAACACCGTTTACAATAGACTGGATAAAGTCATATTTGTTATCCATATTTAAAACAGCAACACCGAGTACAGCACAGTTTGTTGTAATAAGTGGAAGATAAACACCAAGTGCCTGATAGAGAGATGGTGAAGACTTCTTGATAAACATTTCAACGAACTGTACAAGAGAAGCAATAATTAAGATAAATGCAATATTGTAAAGGTATTCAAGACCAAGTTTAACAAGCACAAGGTTATATACAACCCATGTTGCAGCACTTGCAAGAGTTATAACGAATATAACTGCTACACCCATACCTGCTGCTGTTTCAACTTTCTTTGAAACACCGAGGAATGGACAGATACCTAAGAACTTAGAGAAAATAAAGTTGTTTACAAAAATTGCACCAAGAAATAATATAAATAAACTCATAATTTGTCCACCTCCTATGCGTTCTTCTTATTCTTTAATAAATTGAAAATTACCATTAAGAATGCAAGTGTAAAGAAAGCACCTGGTGGTAAAATCATAAGAATAGTTCTTGGGAAAATTTCTGGTAATGTGTAACCAAATATAGAACCACTACCGAGAAGTTCTCTAACGATACCTAAAACTGAAAGGGCAAGGGTGAAACCAAGACCCATACCAAGACCGTCAAATAAAGAAGCAATAGGGTTGTTCTTTGAAGCATATGCTTCTGCACGACCAAGGATAATACAGTTTACAACGATAAGAGGTATGAACATACCAAGTGATGCGTTAAGAGCTGGAACATAAGCCTTTAAAAGCATCTGAATTAATGTAACGAAACCAGCGATAACTACGATAAAGCAAGGTATTCTAACCTGGTCCGGAACAATCTTTCTAATTAAAGAAATAGCAATATTTGAGCAGATAAGAACTGCTGTTGTAGATAAACCCATACCAAGACCGTTCATAAAAGATGTTGTAACGGCAAGGGTAGGACACATACCGATAACCTGTGAAAAAGTAGGGTTTTCATCAATAATACCGTTTTTAATAATTTTAAGTGGATTCATTATTTATTACCCTCCTTTTTAATAGTATCTTCATAGTATTTTGATACATCATTTGCAGATAAAGTAACTGCCTTTGATGTGATTGTAGCACCGGTAATGGCGTTAATCTGGCTGTCTGTAGCACTACCAGTCTTAGTTACTTCAAGTTCGCCTTTCTTGCCGGCAAACTGACCACTCCATTCTGGCTTAGAGCTGTTAGCACCAAGACCAGGAGTTTCATTTGAGTTATCAACTACAGAAAGACCTGTAATAGTACCTTCGTCAGTACCGTTGTCATCATTGCTGTTTGCATCAATACCGTACATAAGCTTTAAACCTGCACTAAAGCCCTTTGTAGTAACAGAAACAGCATAGCCCTTGATAGAGCCATCAGGATTTAAACCTGGAGTGTAAGAAGTAATAACTGTACCGTTGTCATCTCCAGTTTCATAATTAACTTCTACAGTTTCGCCCCATTGAGCATCGGCAAGAACAGCATTCATACTTTCTTCTGTTGTCTTTTTGTCAGCAGCAGCAATAGGTGCAGTTGTAACATCGTTTACATAGCCTAAAATACCAGAAACGATAGCACAAATAATTAATAATATAGCAGCTGGTTTTACGATTGACATATTACTTCACCTCCTTAACTTTTACCGGCTTAACATAGCCAAATTTCTTAGGTGCTGTGTATCTGTCAATAAGTGGAGCAGCAAGATTCATAAGAAGGATTGAGTAAGATACACCTTCTGGATAACCACCAAATACTCTGATTAAAACAGTAATAATACCACAGCCAAGACCCATAATAATCTTACCCTTTGGAGTTACAGGAGTTGAAGCATAGTCAGTTGCCATAAAGAAAGCACCGAGCATTAAACCACCTGCGAAAAGTTCCTGAATAGGCTGTCTTGCAGATGCAGCTTCAATACCAGAGAGCTTGAAGATATATGTAAGAACTAATACAGTTGCAATATAAACAACAGGAGTTCTCCAAGAAATAACTTTCTTAACAATAAGGTAAACACCACCAAGAATTAAGGCAATAGCACAAGTTTCGCCAATAGTACCACCACAGTTACCTACTAAAAGGTCAAAAAATGAAGTATTAAGAGCACCGGCTTCCTTAATCTGAGCAAGTGGAGTAGCATATGTTGCAGCGTCAACACCCTTCATAAAGTTAGTAGGAACAAAAGCACTACCAGTCATAAGTGTTGGATAAGATGCAACTAAAAATGCTCTACCAGCAAGAGCTGGGTTAATAAAGTTCTGACCTAAACCACCGAAAAGCATCTTTGCAATAACGATTGAAAAGAGTGAGCCAATAATAGGCATTGCAAATACTGCAATAGGGTGTGCACCCATATTAAGTGCAGGAAGGTTCATTGCTAATAAAAGACCGGTTACTACTGCTGATAAATCGTGAATAGTGTTTGGCTTCTTAGCAATTTTGTTATAAAGATATTCAAAAACGATACATGATGCAATACACATTGCAATTTCAATAGCGGCACTAATACCAAAGAAAATGATACCCATAATTGCAGCAGGGCAAAGGGCAATTACAACATCTCTCATAATAGATGTTACAGTTTCATTGGAACGAATATGGGGAGTGCCGGACACCATTAAATTATTATTTCCCATTGTCTGTCATCCTCCTATTTCTTCTGTGCCTTAGCTCTCATAATAGCCATTGTTTCACGCTTACAGATTCTGAGAGTCTGAGTAAGGTGACGTTTAGCTGGACATACATAAGAGCAAGAACCACATTCAATACAATCAAGACCGTTGTTAGCAGCAAAACCTTCGTAGTCCTTTGCAAGAGCGAGCTTATTAAGCTTAGCAGGCATAAGACCCATTGGACAGGCGTTGATACACTTAGCACAACGAATACAGTTGCTTTCAGGTGGAAGTTCAGCATCTTTCTTAGTAAGACATAAAAGAGCAGAAGAAGTCTTTATAAATGGACAGTCAGTTGAGAACATAGCCGGACCCATCATAGGACCACCAGCAATTATCTTGCCGAGGTCTTCATTTAAACCTCCTGCCATTTCAATAAGCTCGTTCATATTCATACCGATACGAATTTCGTAGTTACCAGGGTTATTAGCAGCCTTACCAGTTAATGTAACGATACGACGCATTAAAGGTCTGTCTTCGCATACAGCTGTTTCAATAGCTACAACTGTGTCTACATTATCTACAATACAGCCGGCATTTGCTGGTAAAGCACCTGAAGGAACTTCTCTGCCAGTAACGGCGTTAATAAGCTGTTTTTCAGAACCCTGAGGATACTTAGTCATAAGAGCAAGAACCTTTATTCTAGGGTTATTTCCAACAGTTTTAACAACCTTTTCAATAGCGTCAGGTTTGTTGTTTTCAATAGCAATATAGCCTGTTGCGTCTGGGAAAAGTTTGAGGATAATTTCAAGACCCTTTACAACTTTTTCAGGCTGTTCCATAAGGAGTCTGTAGTCAGTTGTAAGGTAAGGTTCACATTCAGCACCGTTTACAATAACAGTGTCAATCTTGCAATCCTTAGGTGGGTTGAGCTTAACGTGAGTTGGGAAACCTGCACCACCAAGACCTACAATACCGGCTTCCTTAACTTTTTCAAGGATTTTTTCATTTGAAAAAGACTCGTAATCTGTGTCTTTGCCAATAGATGGGTCTTCCTCGTATAAACCATCGTTTTCAATGATAATGGATTTAACCATAGCACCACTTGGAGTAGCCATAGGCTTAATATCCTTTACTGTGCCTGATACAGATGCGTGAATAGGTGCAGAAACGAAACCACCGGCTTCGGCGATTTTCTGACCTACGAGAACTCTGTCACCCTTAGCTACAACTGGTTCACAAGGTGCACCAATATGCTGGCTCATTGGGTAAACTAAAAGAGAACCCTCTTTTGGCATAAGTATCTGGATAGGCTTATCCTTAGCTAAGGCTTTGCCATCCGGCGGATGAATACCTCCACGGTTAAAGGTCTGTAAATTCATAACCATGCCTCCTATAATTTTTTGACGGAAACCAACCGTCTAATAGTTGTAGTAATATTATACAAATCAATGTATCTACAACTATATATATGTCTATATGATACAATATTTTCAATTAAATTTCAAGGTAATTCGCCAATTTTGTTGCCCGTTTTACTTGTTAATTTAATATCAAACAAAAGGCGTTTTTTGTGATAAAAATTGGAGTTTTTTAAGTTATTTTGGCTATGGGTTTAGTAGGAAATAGGTCTTTGTACAGAAGTTATAAATATCCAAAAAATTGGTATAAATATTTGTTGTCAATAGACTTGTAAAGTTGTCGGAAAAGGTTTAAAATAAATCTGAATATTAGTTTTAAATTAAGGAGTGTAAAATATGAAAGTTGCTAGTTTTACTATTGACCACGATAGATTATTAAGAGGTATATATGTTTCAAGAAAGGATAGTGTTGGTAACGAAACTGTTACTACTTTTGATGTAAGAATTAAAAGACCTAATATTGAACCACCTGTAGATATTCCTGCAATTCATACTCTTGAACATCTTTTAGCTGTTTATTTAAGAAGTGATGAAAGTGGTTGGGCTGACAAGGTTATTTATGTTGGACCAATGGGTTGCAGAACAGGTATATACTTGATTTTCAAGGGCGATTTATCATCTAAGGACGTTGCAGATGTTATTACAAAGTCTTTTGAATATGTAAGAGATTTTGAAGGTATTGTACCGGCTACAACTTCAAAGGAATGTGGTAACTATCTTGACCACAATTTGACAATAGCTAAGTGGGAAAGTAAGAAATTCCTTGATGAAGTTCTCTATAACTTGAAAGATGAAAACCTTGTTTATCCACAATAAAGAGATAAGTGAAAAAATTGATTATTTACTTGGCTAACTATGGCAATTTCTCTTGAAAATTGCCATAAAAAGGGGTATAATAATATTTATTTTATAAGGAAGTGAGTTTTATGGGCAAAGACACTATTGATGACAACAAATTAATAATCGAGGATAATATAGTTTCTCAAAAGGCTACCAGAAGTAACAAGCCTGTAGGTGAGGCTGTTAGTACAGACGAACAGATAGAACAGCTATACAAAGATTTGTTGGCTGAAATTGCAAAGTATCGTCCTAATAAAAATCTTGATATGGTGGAGAAGGCCTATAATCTTGCGAGAAAGGCTCACGGAAACCAAAAGAGAAAATCCGGAGAACCTTATATTATCCACCCTCTTTCAGTTGCTAAAATATTGGCTGAATTGGAATTGGATATGGAAAGTATTGTAGCCGGTATTCTTCACGATGTTGTAGAAGATACACAGTACTCCCTCGAACAAATATCTGAAATGTTCAATCCTGATGTTGCCCTCTTAGTAGACGGTGTTACAAAGCTTGAAAAGATTGAATATTCTTCAAAAGAGGAAATGCAGGCTGAAAACTATAGAAAAATGTTCTTGTCTATGGCAAAGGATATAAGAGTAATACTTATAAAAATTGCCGATAGACTTCACAATATGAGAACATTGTCGTTTATGACACCTGAAAAGCAAAAGGAAAAGGCACAGGAAACCCTTGATATTTACGCACCTTTGGCTGACCGTCTTGGTATTTCCAAAATTAAGACAGAGCTTGAGGATTTATGTCTTAGATATTTGGATAAAGATGCTTATTTTGATTTAGCTGATAAAATCCATAGAAAGCAGTCTGAACGAGAGGCTGACGTTGAAAAAATCGTAAAGGAAATACGTCAGAAATGTGAAGAAGCTGACATTAAGTGTACAGTTTATGGCAGACCAAAACATTTCTTCAGTATTTACAAGAAAATGCACAACAAGAATAAAACTCTTGACCAGATTTTTGACTTGTTTGCAGTTAGAGTTTTAGTAGAAAGTATAAAAGACTGTTACGGTGTTTTAGGTGTTGTTCACGAGGCTTATACACCTATGCCTAACAGATTTAAAGACTATATTGCTATGCCAAAGGCCAATATGTATCAGTCATTACACAATACATTAATTGGTCCGGACGGTATAATATTTGAAATACAGATTAGAACATACGAAATGCACAGAACTGCTGAGTATGGTATTGCTGCCCACTGGAAATACAAACAGGGCAAAACAGAAATTGAAGAAGAAACAAGTGAAGATGCTAAGCTTACTTGGCTTAGAAGAATTCTTGAATGGCAGAGAGATATGTCAGATAATCAGGAATTTATGGACACTATTAAGACTGACCTTGATGCCTTTAATGATAGTGTATTCTGTTTCAGTCCTAGTGGTGAGGTAATAAGCCTTGTAGAAGGTTCCACACCTGTTGACTTTGCCTATGCTATTCATTCAGCTGTAGGTAATACTATGGTTGGTGCAAGAGTAAATGGTAGAATTGTAAACTTTGACTACCAAATCCAGAATGGCGATAGAGTAGAAATCGTTACTAGCCAAAATTCCAGAGGTCCAAGTAGAGATTGGCTTAACTTTGTAAAGACAAGTCAGGCTCGCTCTAAGATTAACCAATGGTATAAGAAGATAAATAAAGAAGAAAATATAGTAAAGGGTAGGGAACTTATTGAGCGTGAAGCTAAAAGAAAGGGCTATAATATTGCCGACTTAACTACACCTAAATTAGTTGCTAAAGTCCTTGAAAGATATAGCTTTAGAGATTGGGATTCTATTTGTGCTGCTGTAGGTCACGGTGGACTTAAAGAAGGTCAGATAGTAAACAAACTTAATGAGCTTTATCAGATTGAAGAAAAGAAGAAAAAGACAGCTGACCAGCTTTTAAAGGAAAAAGAGGAGGCTGTTAAGGCTCAGGTTGATGCAGCAGCTGCTGCAGCGACTGCTCCTAGAAAGAAAACTAAAAGTGGTGTCTACATTAAGGGTATTGGAGATACAGATGTTAGATTTTCTAAGTGCTGTGGTCCTGTTCCCGGCGATGAAATTGTTGGTTTTGTTACAAGAGGTAGAGGTGTTTCTATTCACAGAACTGACTGCGTAAACATTATTAACCTTAGTGAAGAAGAAAGAGCAAGACTTTTAGAGGCTGAATGGAGTGTACCTCTTGATAACAAGGGTGAAGCTAACTATAGTGCTGAAATTAGAGTATTTGCTCCTAACAGAGATGGTCTTACAGTTGATATTCTTAAAGTTCTTGTTGATGACGGCGTTCCGGTATTAAATGTAAATGCCAGAGCTTTAAAGAACGACAGTGCAGTTATTGATTTATCTATGAAGATAAAGGGTAAGGAACAGCTTGAGTTTATTTGTAAAAAGATATTACAGATTTCTGGCGTAGACAGAATTGAGAGAGTGACAACATAATGAGATTGGTTTTACAGAGAGTTGCCCACGCAAGTGTTACTATTGACGGTAAGGTTGTGGGCAAGATAGATAAAGGCATACTTGCTCTTGTAGGAATGAATACAGGAGATGACGAAAGTGTCTTTGAAAGAATGTTTAACAAAATAACAAAACTCCGTATTTTTGAGGACAGTGAGGATAAAATGAATTTATCTGTAACTGACCTTGACTACGGTGTGCTTTTAGTTCCTAACTTTACAATATATGCTGATGCCAGAAAAGGTAATCGCCCTAGCTTTGCTATGGGTGCTAAGCCTGATGAGGCAAGGGAAAGTTTCAATAACTTTGTAAAATATGCTAAAGAACATTATCCAAAGGTGGAAAGTGGTGTTTTTCAGGCTGATATGAAGGTTGAACTTTTAAATGACGGACCAATTACTATTTTATTAGATAGTGATAAGTTATTCTAGCATTAATGGAGGTTCTATAATGCGTTTAATGTGTGAAATTTCCCAGTCTATGGGGGAAAACTGTTACTTTGTTGTAGACGAAAGTACAAACAAGGCAATAGTTATTGACCCGGGGGAAAATGGAAAAAAGTTAAATAAAAAAATAGATGATAACAATTTGGAAGTTGTAGCAATCTGTCTTACTCATTGTCATTTTGACCATATTGGTGCTGTAGCTGATATTAAGGCTCACACAAATGCTCCTGTGTTTATATGTGCAGGAGATGAAAAGATTGCTGAAAATCCTGTTTATAACTTATCTTCCCGTTTTACAGAACCTATTACAATAGAGTATGACAGAGTTTTGCAAGACGGAGAAAAGTTTGCCTTTGGCAATTTGGAGTTTGAAACTATTATAACTCCGGGACATACACCGGGCTGTGGCTGTTTCTACTTTGAAAGAGAGGGTGTGCTCTTTTCAGGAGATACACTTTTCTATATGAGCTATGGCAGAACTGATTTTCCTATGGGTAGTTCTGTTCAGATTACAAAGAGTATTAAAGAAAAGCTTTTTGTATTGCCGGATTACGTAAAGGTTTATTCAGGTCATGGACAGCCTACAGAAATAGGATTTGAAAAGAAAAATAATATGTATATTAATGTTTAATTGTTTTTAGGGTATAAAATGCTTAAACATATGGAGGAAATATGGACTATATAGTATCAGGGCATAAATACGTTGATGACGTTGTTTCAATGCTGATGATGTTTTATCCAAATGAAAAATATACGCAGGTAGATGAGGTAGGAGATAACTTTACAGTTGTTTCTGTATTGTCTAAAAATACAGCGTCTGCCCACGTTTTTAAAAACGGTAAGGAAATAACATCAGGTGCCTGTATCGGTCAGTTTGATGATATAAAAGAACATAAAAGAGTTTTAAAGGTTGCTATATTGCGAGCTTTAAAGGCTGTTAAAAATATTGATATGCCTTGGGGTATTCTTACAGGTGTAAGACCGGCTAAGTTGGTTTCAGATATGTGGGCAGAGGGCAAAAGCGACTTCGAAATAAGGGAAGAAATGGTTAGAAAATTCAAAGTAAGCCCTGATAAGGTTTCACTTATGTTTTCAGTTGCCAGCTCTGAACAGAAAATATTAAAAGACGGCAAGGGCAAGGTTTCATTGTACATTGGAATTCCTTTCTGTCCTACAAGATGCTTATATTGTTCCTTTACTTCCTATGATATGAAGCGTTATAATGGTAAAATGGACGCCTACTTAGATGCCCTTGAAAAGGAAATGGCTCATTGTTCAAAGTATTACCAGTATAAGAAAATTTCAAGTATTTACATTGGTGGAGGTACTCCAACTTCACTTAATGAACAACAGCTTGAAAGATTGTTGTCAATGGTAGATAAATACTATTCAAGACCACAGGAATATACTGTTGAGGCAGGCAGACCTGATACTATTACAAGGGAAAAGTTGAGAATATTAAGACATCACAATGTTGGTAGAATTTCGATTAACCCACAGACTTTAAACCAAAAAACTCTTGACCTTATAGGCAGAAATCATACAGTAGAAATGTTTATTGATGCCTTTAAAATGGCAAGAGAAGAAGGATTTAAGGATATAAATACAGACATTATTCTTGGTCTTCCCGGTGAAGGCGAAGAAGAAGTTACAAATACTTTAAAGGGTCTTAAGGAATTAGGACCTGAAAGTATTACTGTTCATACCCTTGCAGTAAAGAGAGCATCTCGTTTGAAGGAAACCTTAGGAGATTACACAATGACAGATGCCGGCTTAATGGATAGACTTCTTGGCTTGGCAGCATTTTTCACAGATAGAATGGGTATGCACCCATATTATATGTACCGTCAAAAGAATATGGTTGGTAATTTTGAAAATGTTGGTTATGCTAAAGAGGGCTATGAATGTATTTACAACGTAGAAATTATGGAAGAACAGCAGACAATACTTGCTCTTGGTGCCGGTGGTTCTACAAAACTTGTAAATAGCGAAAATGCACAGATTGAAAGAATATTCAACGTAAAAAGCGTTGATGACTACATAAACAGAATAGATGAAATGATACAGAGAAAAGAGGTTGGAATAAAATGGCTTTAAAACGTCCTAGAGGAACTAATGACTTTCTTGGTGACAAAGTAAAGTTAATGACTAAATTAGAAGAAACAGTAAGAGATGTTTGTAAGAGTTTTGGTATAAACGAAATTAGAACACCAATGTTTGAATATACTGAACTTTTCCAAAGAGGTGTAGGTGAAACAACTGATATTGTTCAGAAGGAAATGTTTACCTTTGAAGACAGAGGTGGCAGAAGTCTTACACTTAAACCGGAGGGTACAGCCGGTGCTGCAAGAGCATTTATCGAAAATGGTCTTTATTCAGAGGCTCAGCCTACAAAGCTTTTCTATGTTACACCATGTTTCAGAAATGAAAGACCACAGGCAGGACGTTATAAGCAGTTCCACCAGTTTGGTGTAGAAATGTACGGTACTTACGATGCAAGTGCCGATGCAGAAGTTATTTCTCTTGTATATGAAATTTTCAATAGATTAGGTTTAAAGAATGTTAGATTAAAGATTAATTCTCTTGGTTCTAACGAATGTAGAAAGAAATATAACAAGGTATTAAAGGATTACATTGGCGACAGACTTGACCACCTTTGTGATGACTGTAAGTCAAGATTTGAAAAAAATCCTTTAAGAGTATTAGATTGTAAGAATAAGAACTGTAAGGAAGTTCTTTCTGATGCTCCTGCTGTTCTCGATATTTTAGACGAAGAATGTGCAGCTCATTTTGAAAAATTAAAGGCAAGCCTTGAGGCTATGGGTATTCCTTATGAAGTAGATAAGGGTATTGTTCGTGGTCTTGATTACTATACAAGAACAGTTTTTGAATTTGTAAGTGATGAAATCGGTGCTCAGGGTACAATATGTGGTGGTGGCCGTTACGACAACTTAGTTGAAGAATGTGGTGGCTCTCCAATGGGTGCTGTAGGTTTTGCTATGGGTCTTGAAAGAATTATGCTTGTTCTTGAGGCTCAGGGACTTAATGAAGTTGATTCAAATAATCCACTTGTTTACATTGGTTCTATTGGCGAAAAGGGTGCTTTAAAGGCACAGGAAATCGGCTATGATTTAAGAAAAGCCGGTATCCACGCAGAATATGACACAGTTGGCAGAAGTGTTAAGGCACAGATGAAGTATGCTGACAAAATCGGTGCTGTATACAATGTTGTATTAGGCGATGATGAAATTGCTAATGACAAGGTTAGACTTAAAAATATGCTCAATGGCGAACAGAAAGAAATTACTCTTTCAGCTATTGAAGATGAGTTAAAGAACCTTTAAAATATACTTTTAAAATTATAAATTTAAGGAGATACTACAATGGGAGAATTGTTAAACGGCTTAAAGAGAAGCTGTTATTGCTGTGATGTAAATGAAGAAATGGTAGGCAAGAAAGTCACTCTTATGGGTTGGGTTTCAAGAAAAAGAGAATTTAGCCATTTCCAGTTTGTTCTTTTAAGAGATAGAACAGGCATTATTCAGGTAGTTGTAAACTTAGACGAATGTTCTGAAGATACAGCTAAGAAGGTAAAGGAAATTAAGAATGAATATGTTGTAGCTGTAACTGGTACAGTTGCTGCAAGAACTCCGGAAAATATCAATCCTGATATGAAGACTGGTAAAATCGAAGTAGAAGTAGATGACATTAAGATTTTATCAGAATCTGACACACCTCCTTTCCAGGTTGAAGAAAGTGTAAACGTAAGTACAGAACTTAGATTAAAATACAGATACCTTGATTTAAGAAGACCTAATGTTGCAAACAACATTATTCTTAGAAGTAAGGTAGCTCAGATTGTACGTCAGTTCCTTGCTGAAGAAGGCTTTATTGAAATTGAAACACCGGTTTTAACTAAGTCTACTCCAGAAGGTGCAAGAGATTACCTTGTACCAAGTAGAGTACACCCAGGTAACTTCTACGCACTTCCACAGAGTCCTCAGCTTTTCAAGCAGTTACTTATGGTTTCTGGTTTTGATAAGTATTTCCAGATTGCTAAGTGCTTTAGAGATGAAGATTTAAGAGCTGACAGACAGCCGGAATTTACTCAGATAGATATGGAACTTTCATTCGTTGAAGAAGATGACGTAATGGAAGTAAATGAAAGACTTATGAAGAAGATTTTCAAGGAAATCAAGGGCTTTGATATTCCTACTCCTCTTATGAGAATGCCTTGGAAGGAAGCTATGGAACGTTTTGGTTCTGATAAGCCGGATATTCGTTTCGGTATGGAACTTCATAACATTACAGATGTTGTAAATGGCAGTGAATTTGGTGTATTCCAGAATGCTATTGATGCAGGTGGTTCTGTAAGAGGTATTAATGCAGAAGGTTGTGGCACATTCTCAAGAAAGCAGATTGACTCTCTTGTAGATGTTGCTAAGACTTACGGTGCAAAGGGTCTTGCTTGGATTGTAGTTAAGGAAGACGGTTACAAGACTTCTATTTCTAAGTTCTTCAACGATGACCAGATTAAGGAAATCTGTGACCAGTTTGATGCAAAGGCCGGTGACCTTATTCTTATCTGTGCTGACAGAAATAAGGTTGTATTTGATGCTTTAGGTGCATTAAGACTTGAAGTAGCAAAGCGTCTTGATATTCTTGACAACGAAGATTACAAGTTCCTTTGGGTAACAGAATTCCCAATGTTTGAATACAGCGAAGAAGAAGGCAGATACCTTGCTATGCACCACCCATTCACTTCTCCTATGGACGAAGACTTAGACGCATTTATGAATGGCGAAGTTGCTACTGTTAGAGCTAAGGCTTACGATATGGTTCTTAATGGTTGCGAACTTGGTGGTGGTAGTATCAGAATTCACAGAGATGATATTCAGGAACAGACTTTCAAGCTTTTAAGCCTTGATAAGGAAGTTGCACAGGAAAGATTTGGTTTCTTACTTGATGCCTTCAAGTACGGTGCTCCACCTCATGGTGGTCTTGCTTTCGGTCTTGATAGACTTATTATGCTCCTTACAGGTGCAGAAAGCATTAGAGACGTAATTGCATTCCCTAAGGTTAAGGACGCAAGTTGTCTTTTAACTGATGCTCCAAACATTGTTGATGAAAATCAGCTTACTGATTTGGGTATTGCCATTGTTCCACAGGAGAATGACAGCGAAGAATAAGGGGGCATAACCTGTGTTCGATTTTAAGAAAGAATTAGCTAAATTTCAACCTCTCCCAGAAATGAAAGATGTTGAAAAAATTATAAATGATAACAATATAGAAGATTTAATGGATATTCTCCGAGAAGCACTAAAAAAATAAGGAGCGACTAATTATGATAGACAGACATTATAATTTTAACTACAGTTCCGGTGCCGGAGAAAACGGCTATTTAATCAAGATTTATAACCTGTCTATCAGATATTATAATAGGGGCATTGTCCTTGCAAAAGAGGGCAAGTATACTGAAGCTGTTCACAGTCTCAGAAAAAGTGTCGCTTTAAAGAAAGACAATATACAGGCCCAGAATTTACTGGGTCTGGTATATTATAAATTGGGCAGAGTAACTGATGGTATTCTCCATTGGCAAATAAGCCTTAAATATCAGAAAAGTGGCAATGACGCTCTTAAATATATACAGGATTGTTCATACAATGCAAAGGAAATGTCTAAAATAGATGCCATTACAGCTTATAACAAGGCTTTACACTCTATAAAATTAGACAACGTAGACCTTGCTGTTATGTCATTAAAAAAGGCTTTGGAAATAAATTCAGCCTTTGTTGATGCCAATATTTTAATGGCACTTTGCCGTATGAAACAGGGAAATACTAGTGCTGCAATTCGCCTTTTGGAAAAGGTTCTTAAAATAGATAAGGAAAACGAAAAGGCTGTAGCCTATCTCAAAGAGTTAAAACCAGATACTACAAGTGTATTCAAGAAAAAGAATAAGGAAAATACCGAAAAGAAAGGTGTTACTATAGTAAGAAACTTAATGAACCATAGTTATTCTATGCTTTCTTTCGGTGTTGGTGCATTGTGTGCAGTTGTTATATTAGGTGGGCTTATTATGCCGGCTATTTCTGGTGGATACCAAAAAAATCTTGAAGAACAGGAACTTCAATATAACATAGACTTAAATAATAAAAATGACCAGTTAAGTAAAAATAACGAAACTATAAAACGTCTTACAGATGAAAACGAAAATTTGAAATCCAAGTTGTACACAGCCGGAGAACAGGAATTACAACAAAGAGTTAGAGCATTGGCAGACATTGAAACGTATTATAATGAAGGTAGTGTAGGCGAGGCTGCTGATAAACTTTTAGCTCTTAGTACAAGTGGTTTTGGTCAGGAAGCTGTAAATCAGTATAACCAGCTTAAAGCTACTATTCTTCCGGCAGGAGCAAAGTATTACTATGAACTTGGTTCATCAAGCCAGTCTAAAAATGGTACAGATAATGCAAAGACATACTTTGATAAGTGTATTAAATGTACCGGTGATGGCGATGAGATACGTTATAGTGCTATGTATCAGCTTGCTAAAATTGCAGAAAAGGCAGGGGATAATAATACAGCAGCTAAGTATTTTACAACAGTTGCCAGCAAGCACCCTGTTGAGGCTATTAGAAACGAAGCAAAAAAATTTGTTGAACAGTATCGTGAAAGTTAATTGGTAAAATAAATATAATGAGGGCTGTTGGTACAATAACTGACAGCCCTTTAATTAAAATAAAAGGTGTTGATGTAATGTACAATTTTGAGTTGAAGCATAAAGAATATATTGACGAAATATCTTCTACAGGTTATATCTATACTCATAAATGTGGAGCAAAGCTCATTTATATGGAAAATGACGATAAAAACAGAGTATATTCTGTTGCTTTTAATACTTTGCCTACAAATGACAAGGGTATACCTCACATTATGGAACATAGTGTACTATGTGGTTCTGAAAATTACAGGGTTAAAGACCCTTTTAATATATTAGATAAAGGATCTATACACACTTATTTAAATGCAGTAACTTATTCTGACAAGACAATATATCCTATTGCCAGTACAAACCTTACAGATTTTGATACAATGGTAAAAGTTTATACAGACGGTGTATTTAAGCCACTTATATATGAGAGGGAAGGAATATTCCGTCAAGAGGGTTGGAACAGTGACGGCAAAAAGTTAAATGGTATAGTTTTAAATGAAATGAAGGGTGTATTTTCTGCCCCTGACATAGTTTTAAGACATAAATTAAAGAGAGAACTCTTTAAGGATAGTGACTATGCTAATTATTCAGGAGGCAATCCTGACAATATACCTGAACTTGATTACAACGAATTTTTGGACTTCCACAGAAAATATTATCACGGTTCAAATGCCACATTCTATTTCTATGGTGATTTGGATATTAACAAATATTTGGAATTTTTGGACAAAGAATATCTTTGTAATTTTGAAAAAAGAGATAGATTGGTTTCTCCTGATTTTCAGCCACAAAGATACGAGGATGTTGTAGTTGAAAGTGAAAAAGACGGGGATAACATTATGGAAGTAATGTATACCTACGGAAATGTTTTGGATTTTGAAAAATGTCTTTTTATGGATATTCTCTGTGATGCCGTTTGTAATGTAGAAGACGGCCAGATAAAGGAAGAAATCATAAAATCAGGTCTTGGCTCTATGGTAGAAGCCGTAAATGACGATTCCAGATATATGCCTTATGTGGAAATTACAGTAAAAGGTTCAAAGGAAAAGGACTTAAATAAGTTCAAGGAAATAATTGAAAAATGTTGGGAAGATATTGCCGAAAACGGCATTGACCAACATAAATTACAAAGTGTTATAAATTCGTATAAGTTCTTTACTATGGAACAGGATTTTGGCTATAAACCAGTAGGTCTTTTCTATAACTTGCTTTTGCACAGAAGTGTTATGTATGGTCAGGATAATTTTGAGTCTATGAAAATGAACAAACTCTTTGATGCCATTGAGAAAATAGACGTAAAAGAATTTGTTAAAAAGTATTTGTTGGGCAAGGGCTGTTATGGTATTTTAATTGCCGGTTCTAAGGCAAATAAAGAAGAAGTACCAGTACCTCCAAAGAACAATAAACCTTTAGATGAATACAGAAAAATGGAGGATACACCGGAGGAAGTAGCAAAAATCCATTCTATAAAGGTTAGTGAAATAGATAAAAAGGCTCTTTATATTCCTTATGAAGTAAATGAGGACAATATTTTTGCACCAGTAAAGTCCAAAGAGATAGTATATGTAGATTTAGTTTTTGATGTTTCTGCTCTTGAAAAAGATGAGTTGTCAAGACTTGGACTTTATAAGTACATTGTAAATGTATTTGATAAAGATGTAGCCACAGATATTGATTTTTATACTGGTGGATTTTCTGCTTACTTCTCAACATTAAAGAGTAAAACAGACTTTGAACCAGTTGTAATATTCAAAATAAAGGCTTTAAGAGAAAATATATTTAAGGCATTGGATATATTCAAGAAGGTTATTTGCCAAAAATACAGTGACTATGAAAGATTAAAAAATCTTATGGAAGAATATAAGCAGGACTTATATGAAACCTATGAAGAAAGTGGAAACTCTGTAGCCTATAACACTTGTTTGGCTAACATTAGTTCAAGCTATGCCTACGAGGAGGCAGTTGGTGGCATAAACAATTATCATTATGTTTGTGACACAAGCAATATTGAAAAGACAGCAAGAGAAATGGAAAGTTTGGCTGAAAAAATATTTACTTCAGCTAATATGTTCTATGTGGTTACAGGCAATAGCTGTGACAAAGAGGCTGTTTCAAGCTATATTGAGGATATTAAGAAAAATATTCCCACAGGTGAAAAGCACCAAAAACTTGTGTTGACGCCTGAAAAGAAGAATATAGCCTACAGTGTGAACACTAACGTAAGTTATAATGCCATTGGCTGTGTATACAAAAAGGTAAGTGGCGTATTAAGAGTTGCAAAACAGATTGTGACAAGTGAGTATATTTGGGACAATATCAGATTAAAAGGTGGAGCTTACGGTGGTGGCTGTGGCTTTTTAAATGGAAATTATTTCTATATGTACTCATATCGTGACCCTAATATAAACAAGAGCTATGAAGTGTTTAAAAACGTGGGAAACTACTTATCTGAAATAGATATGGACGAAAAGCACTTAAACAGATTTATAATAGGTGCTGTAAATGTGGAAGATGCTCCATTAAAGAACAACAGAATTAATTCTCTTGTTTTAAGACGTCATTACAATGGAGTTACACAGGAAAGATTGGATTTAAGACGTGAGGAAATGCTTTCAGTTTCTCTTAATGATATAAGGGAAGTGGGTCAGGAACTTACAACAGCTATGGAAAATATAGTAATGTCAACAGTTAGCGACCAGAAGTCTATTGAAAAATCAGAATTGTTCAAAAATATTATTGTTGTAAAATAAGTGTTGTTATTGACTTTTTTTGCCATATAAACTAAAATAGATAATATATTCAAAAGTAAACTTTTATATAAAAAAATTAGGAGGTACACTATGGATTATAAGTCAGCAGGTGTAGACGTAGAAGCCGGTTACAAGGCAGTCGAATTAATGAAAGGTCACGTTAAAAGCACATTCAGACCAGAAGTGCTTACAGATATAGGTGGTTTTGGAGGTCTTTTCTCTATTGCAAAGGCTAAGGATATGGAAGAACCTGTTCTCGTTAGTGGTACTGACGGTGTTGGTACAAAGCTTAAAATTGCTTTCCTTATGGATAAGCACGATACTATTGGTATTGATGCAGTTGCTATGTGTGTAAACGATGTAGTTTGTAGTGGTGCAGAACCTCTTTTCTTCTTAGACTATATTGCTTGTGGTAAGAATGAACCAGAAAAGATTGCAGAAATCGTAAGTGGTGTAGCTGAAGGTTGTAGACAGTCTAACTGTTCACTTATTGGTGGCGAAACTGCTGAAATGCCTGGTTTCTACCCAGTAGATGAATACGATTTAGCAGGTTTCACAGTTGGTATTATGGATAAGGCTAAGTCTGTTGACGGTAGCAAGATTGCTGATGGTGATGTACTTATTGGTATTGCTTCAAGTGGTATCCACTCTAATGGTTATTCCCTTGTTAGAAAGATTTTTGAACCAAATAAGGAAAACTTATCAAAGTACGAAGATAGCTTAGGTTGTACTTTAGGTGAAGCTCTCTTAACTCCAACAAAGATTTATGTTAAGCCTGTTCTTGAATTATTAAAGCAGGTAAATGTTAAGGGTCTTAGCCACGTTACTGGTGGTGGTTTCATTGAAAACATTCCAAGAATGATGCCAGAGGGCTTAAAGGTTAATATTGATGAAGGTACTTGGGATATTCTTCCTATCTTCTCTTTACTTGAAAAAATGGGTAATGTAGAAAGAATGAGTATGTACAATACTTTCAATATGGGTATTGGTATGGTTGCAGCTGTTGCTCCAGAAGATGCTGACAAGGCTATTGAAGTTCTTGCTGGTTTAGGCGAAAAGGCTTACAAGATTGGTTATGTTACTAAGGGCGAAGGTATTCAGATTAACCTTAAATAATTGGAGGTTCTTCAATGATTAGAATTGGTGCAATGGTCAGTGGTGGAGGAACTAACTTACAGGCTGTTCTTGATGCCATTGATGCAGGAAAAATAGACGGTCAGGTCGTTACTGTAGTCAGCAGTAAGGAAGGTGCTTATGCTATGGAAAGAGCAGCTAAGCACAATATTCCTTCTGTAGTTATTAGCAAAAAGGACTACCCTAACGGTGGCTTTGAAAAGGCACTTATTGACCATTTTAAGTCAATGAATGTAGATTTAATTATATTGGCAGGATATATGACAATATTAGGTGAAGAATTTATAAAGGCTTTTGAAAACAAGATTATGAATATTCACCCAGCACTTATTCCTAGCTTTTGTGGCGACGGCTTTTATGGACTTAGAGTTCATAAGGCTGCCCTTGAAAAGGGTGTTAAGGTTACAGGTGCTACTGTTCACTTTGTTTCGCCTATTACTGATGCAGGTCCTATTATACTTCAGAAGGCTGTTGAAGTTTTAGATGACGATACTCCTGAAGTTTTACAAAAGAGAGTTATGGAACAGGCAGAATGGGTTATATATCCAGAGGCAATAAGCCTTTATGCACAGGGTAAATTACAGGTGCATGGCGATAAGGTAAGGAGATTAAAGTAAATGAAAGTTTTAGTTGTTGGTAGTGGTGGTAGAGAACACGCAATTGTTTGGAAACTTTCTCAAAGCCCAAAGGTTGATAAGATTTATTGTGCACCAGGTAATGCTGGTATTGGTCAGCTTGCTGAATTAGTAAACATTGGTGCTATGGAATTTCACAAGCTCATTGAGTTTGTTAAGAACGAAGGCATTGACTTTACAGTTGTAGGTATGGACGACCCACTTGTTGGTGGTATTGTTGATGCTTTTGAAAAAGAAGGTCTTAGAATTTTCGGACCTAGAGCAAATGCAGCTATTATTGAAGGTAGTAAGGCATTCAGTAAGGAACTTATGCGTAAGTATAACATTCCTACTGCTGAATATGGTACTTTCAGTGATTATGATTTAGCTGTTGAACACGTTAAAAATGGCAATTTCCCAGTAGTTTTAAAGGCTGATGGTCTTGCTTTAGGTAAGGGCGTTCTTATTTGCAACACATTAGAAGAAGCTCTTGAAGGCTTAAAGGAAATTATGCTTGATAAGAAGTTTGGCGATAGTGGTAATACAGTTGTTATTGAAGAATTTTTAACTGGTCCGGAAATGTCTGTACTTTCTTTCTGCGATGGTAAGACTATTGTTCCTATGGTATCTGCTCAGGACCATAAGAGAGCTTATGATAATGACGAAGGTCTCAATACAGGTGGTATGGGTACTTTCTCTCCTAGTAGAGTATACACAAAGGAACTTGCCGAAGAATGTATGAAGACAATTTATCAGCCAACAGTTGATGCTCTTAATGAAGAAGGAAGAACTTTCAAGGGCATTATTTTCTTTGGACTTATGCTTACTCCAAAGGGTATGAAAGTTATTGAATACAATGCACGTTTTGGAGACCCTGAAACTCAGGTTGTACTTCCTAGACTTAAAACTGACCTTATGGAAATTTTTGAGGCTTGTGTAGACGGTACTCTTGATAAGGTTGATGTTCAGTGGGAAGATAACGCAGCAGCTTGCGTAGTTATGGCAAGTGGTGGCTACCCTGTAAGCTACAAGAAGGGTTATGAAATTACTGGTCTTGAAGATGCTGAAGCTATGGATAATATTACAGTTTTCCATGCTGGTACAGCTTTAAAGGACGGTAAGTTTGTAACTAACGGTGGTAGAGTTTTAGGTGTTACAGGTGTAGGCGAAAACCTTGATGAAGCTATTAAAACAGCTTATGAAGGCGTTGCTAAAATCGACTTTAAGGATAAACACTTCAGAAAAGATATTGGTATTAAGAAGTACTAATTAATTATATAATTTCAAGCATTTATTGCAAGGCTGTCGATAAGACAGCCTATGGGAATGATGTTCTCCCTAGGACTTTGTCCTGAACTGCCGAAGGGCTGATGACGTCTGCGTTTTTATTTTGGTACGCAGAAATCATCAGCTTTTCTGCGTTTATAGGAAAATTGGAGGATAAAATGAAAATTAAAAATATATCTATATATGTATTGTTGGCTGTAGTTGTGGGAATTATTGTAGGTGCTATTGATGCACTTTTTGGCAGGGTATTGCTTTTTATAACAGATTTTAGGACTGAACACTATAAAATGCTTTTGCCTTTTTTACCTATAGCCGGACTACTTATAATATATATGTACAACAAATGCAGTAAAGAAAGTTTAAAAGGTATGTCCCTTGTTTTGGAAACAACACAGGAAAAAAGAGAGGGCATACCAAAGGCACTTATACCTCTTGTAATGATTGGTACTTGGATAACACACTTATTTGGTGGTAGTGCCGGTAGAGAGGGTGTGGCTGTACAAATAGGTGCAACACTTTCACACAATATAAGCAAAAGATTGAATTTACCAAACAACGGCAAGGTAATGGCTATTGTAGGTATGTCAGCAGGTTTTGGTGGACTTTTTCAAACACCATTGGCAGCACTGTTTTTTGCCATTGAAGTAATTACAGTAGGTGTTTTAGAGTATGAAGCACTTTTGCCGGCTTTTGTTGGGGCATATGTGGCAAGCACTACATCTCATTTGTTGGGTTTGGAAAAATTCTTTGTAAATATTAATGACACTATTTCAATAGATGAAAAGGCTGTTGTAAAGATTGTAATATTGGGTATTGCCTTTGGTTTGGCAGGTAAGGTATTCTCATATTCCTTGTCTAAATTAAAGGCTTTTATGGGAAACAAGTTTAAAAATCCCTATGTTAGAATAGGTGTTGTGTCAATTCCTTTGGCTGTATTGCTTTTCATCGTTTTAGGTGGCAGATACTGTGGACTTGGTACAAATATTATAAATAACTGTTTTAATGACGGTACTGTATATTCCTATGATTTTATACTAAAAATTGCCTTTACAGTTATAACGCTTTCTATTGGTTTTCAAGGTGGAGAAGTTACGCCACTGTTTGCCATTGGTGCATCTTTAGGCTATGTTTTAGGTGGTGCAATGGGGCTTAATCCTGTTGTGACAGCATCTTTAGGCTATGCAGCTGTATTTGGTAGTGCCACAAATACACTTATAGCTCCTATGCTTATAGGTCTTGAGGTCTTTGGGTCACAAAATATGACTATGTCTGTCGTAGTTTGTATTATAGCCTATGTTTTAAACGGCAATAAATCAATATATTCTGCTCAGGAGATATTAAAAGGAAAGTTAGTGTAGATTTTATTTTAGGTTTGTGATACCATTTACTGTAGAAAGGGTGGTATTGTGAGGGAAATTTTGAAAAAATCAATAGGTCTGATAAAGAAAGATTGGAAAAGACTATTTTGGTTTGAACTTTTGTATAAACTAGCTTTTGTTGTCATTATATGGCCTGTTTGCTCCTTACTTTGGAGAACAGGTTTAAAGATTTCAGGTATAGGCTATGTTTCTTTAGATAGAATGACAAGGGCTATGTTTAACCCTGTTATATTGATAACTATGCTTATAATAGGCTGTATATTGGTTTTTACATTAATATATGAAATAAGTGTACTATTAACATCATATAAATACTCTCATTTTAATAAAAAACTGTCTTTTACGCAAATGCTTATTTTGGGAGGAGAAAAGACAGCAAATATTTTTAAACCCTATAATTTAATAATAATATTTATAAGTCTATGTCTTTTGTGCTTGATGAATTTTACAATGGACTCAAGTATTGCCAAAGTTGTTAAAATTCCAGAATATATACAAATGTATATTGACTCAAAACAGGTTCTTAACATACTTTTGAAGATAATTTTTATAGTAGTATTTTTAGCAAATATCTCGTTGATATTTATATATAACTATTTCTTTTACGAAAACAGAAGGGCTTTAGGAGCTATTAAGGAAAGTATAGGACTTACAAAGAAAAGATATTTTAAAATATTAAAAAACTTTTTGGGAATTAAGATTTTACTTAGTTTAACTATAGGCTTACTTATATGTATGACGGTTATAATTTATGTCCTAATTATGTATTTGTATTTACATAACAATGCTGTTGTGGCTATTTTATGGACCTTATATACAATATCTGTGCCAATATTCAGTGGCATATTTACTAGCCTTACAGTAGTTGTAGACTTTGCTGTAATTTCTTCTATGTATTATAAGTATAGTAACAACAATGACGATACTTTTTCTAAGAAAGAAAAGAGAAAAGAATATCGTTTGCTGGCATTTGTGGCTAAGGGTAAAGGCATTTTTAAGTTTTTGATTGTTATTGGTAGCTTGCTTACTGTACTGGTTATTTTTTTAGTAAGTTATGTGATTTTTGATTCAAATATTTATGATGAATTGTACTCTAAAATAGAGGTTACGGCTCACAGAGGTAATTCTACAGTGACTATGCCTAACACTATACCGGCTTTTAAAGAGGCTATAAAAGAGGGGGCAGACTACGGAGAACTGGACGTAAGACAGACAAAGGATAATGTAATTGTAGTTACCCACGATGCCAGTTTAAAGGAAATGACAGGGCAGGATATAAATGTCAGAGATTTAACTTATGAGGAACTTCAAAAAATACCTTGTATAGAGGTAAATGGGAATAAATGTACAGTTCCTAAACTGGAAGATGTTATAAATGTTTGCAAGGGGAAAATAAAGCTAAACATTGAAATAAAAACAGGAAATAATGATTCAGAGGATTTTGTCTCTGATGTTGTAAAGATAATAGAAAATACCGACTTTGTAGACAAATGTGTTGTTACATCTTTGGATTATAGGGCTTTAAGAAAAGTAAAAGAGTGTAATCCAAAAATAAAAACCGGATATATTATGGCTGTTGCTATGGGCGATTTTTATGATTTGCCTTGTGTGGACTTTTTCAGGATGGAAACTACTTTCGTAAATGGTCGAGTTGTAGAAAGAGCCCATAAACTAAATAGAGAAATACACGTTTGGACAGTCAATGATGATGATTCTTTAAAGAAATGTGTTGAATTAGAAGTAGATAATATTATTACTGATAACGTGGCAGGAGCGAAATCTGCTATAGCAACTCATGGAGATGATGTATTTTCAATAGTGCTTAATCAATTAAAAGAAAGTGACAATTCAAAGGAAAATATCAAGAAAACTAACAGAATATTAGAAGATGTTACAGGTATTGAGGGAGCATAACAAGAATAATAGTGGGAGCTTAAAAAGCTCCCTTTTTTCATACATATAAAAGAAGGGTTCAGCAAAAGCTGAACCCTTATATAGTATTGTATTTAATTTATATTTTATACAAGACCCTGGCTTAACATAGCGTCTGCAACCTTCTTGAAACCAGCAATGTTAGCACCAGCTACGAAGTTATCCTTCATACCGTAAGCTTCAGCCTGTTCAGTCATGTTCTTGCAGATGTTAACCATAATACCGTGAAGCTTAGCATCTACTTCGTCAAATGTCCAGCTTAATCTTTCGCTGTTCTGGCTCATTTCAAGAGCTGAAGTAGCAACACCACCGGCATTAGCAGCCTTAGCAGGAGCAAAGAGAACGCCACCCTTTAAGAATGCGTCAATAGCACCTAATGTAGAAGGCATGTTAGCACCTTCACCAACAGCGATACAGCCGTTAGCAATAAGAGCCTTAGCATCGTTTTCGTCAAGTTCGTTCTGAGTAGCACATGGAAGAGCGATGTCACACTTAACATTCCATACACCCTTACCTTCGTGGTATTCAGCGTTCTTGTGAGTTTCAGTGTATTCAGCAAGTCTACCACGTCTGTTGAACTTAAGGTCCTTAACGTATTCAATATCTACGCCGTCCTTGTCATATACCCAACCGTTAGAGTCAGAGAATGTAACAACCTTAGCACCAAGCTGAGTAGCCTTTTCAGCTGCGTATACAGCAACGTTACCAGCACCAGATACAACAACTGTCTTACCCTTGAAGCTGTTGTTCTTGTCGTTAAGCATCTGTTCTACAAGGTATACAAGACCGTAACCAGTAGCTTCAGTTCTAACTAAAGAACCACCGAAAGTAAGACCCTTACCAGTAAGAACACCTTCGTAAAGACCAGTGATTCTCTTGTACTGACCGTACATATAACCTACTTCTCTACCACCTACACCGATGTCACCAGCAGGAACGTCTGTGTCAGCACCAATGTGTCTGTAAAGTTCTGTCATGAAGCTCTGGCAGAAACGCATAACTTCGTTGTCTGACTTACCCTTAGGGTCGAAGTCAGAACCACCCTTACCACCACCGATAGGAAGACCTGTAAGAGAGTTTTTGAAAATCTGTTCGAAACCAAGGAACTTGATGATACCTAAGTTTACAGATGGATGGAATCTTAAACCACCCTTGTATGGTCCAATAGCAGAGTTAAACTGTACTCTGAAACCTCTGTTTACTCTAACAACGCCGTTGTCATCAATCCAAGGAACTCTGAACATAATCTGACGTTCAGGTTCAACTAATCTTTCAAGTAAAGCAGCGTCTTCGTACTTCTTGTCAGCTTCGATAACTGGCTTAATAGTGTTAAGAACTTCTGTAGCAGCCTGATGGAATTCTGGCTGAGCTGGGTTCTTTGCAATAAGTTCAGCTAATACCTTATCAACGTAATTCATATTAAATAAATCCTCCGTTCTATGCTTTTATTAATATGTTGTGGGGAATAAAGTAGTTTATTATGTAAAATTGGTGGTTTTACAAAAAAATACAGTCGTACAATGACGGCTGTATAAAACGCTTCATTGCATCCCTTAATTAGAATTATAAGCCTTATAATGTTATTTGTCAATAAAATTAAATTAGTGAAATATAACAACTTTTATAATTGTATTTTATGCAAAAAGCTGTATTTTATTAATAAAAGGGGATATTTTAGTAAATTTTTTAAAGAAATTATTGAAAAAACTTTATTAAAAATAGTATGCTTAAAAATAAAAAAGGTAATCAAAAGTAGCAAAAATACCACTTTTAATCACCTTTTGTGAGTTTATAATATCGACTTTTAGAATGGTTTATTTTTTGTATTTTGGTGGTTCAGTTTCGTAAAGGTTGTTTCCTTCGCTGTCAATAATAACAATACCGGGAAAATCTACAACTTCAAGACGGTGTATTGCTTCAGAACCTAAATCGGCATAATCCACAACTTCGCATTTCTTGACACACTGGCTTATTAAAGCACCGGCACCACCAACAGCACCAATATAAACAGCACCATATTTCTTCATTGCGTCTACAACTTCTTTGCTTCTTGCTCCCTTGCCTATCATACAAGTAAGACCAAGTTCAATGGTTTCAGGAGAATAAGCGTCCATTCTGTAGCTAGTAGTCGGACCAACTGAACCAATAGGCTCATTAGGCTTTGCAGGAGCAGGACCGGCAAAGTATATAGTCTGGTCTTTTAAGTCTACAGGAAGGGCAATACCCTTGTGGAGATTTTCCAACATTCTCTTGTGGGCTGCATCTCTTGCTGTATAAATAACACCAGTTATTTTAACCATATCTCCGGCTTTAAGGCTTTTTGCCTTTTCACGAGATATAGGAGTTGTAATATTGATTTCCATTTTAAAACCTCCTTTAGTCATTTAATGGTTTAGCATCTTTTTTAGCATATATTGTCACAAAATCTGTTTCGTCTAAAACTTTGTAACCCTCAGATAAAATATCTTCTTCCACATCATCAAAGTTATCTATATAACTAGGCTGTAAGATATAGTAATCCGGCATATTGCCGTCATCATAAGGATATACATACATATCCTTTACCTGAGGTAGGTGAGCTGTAAGAAAATCACTAGCAATAACTGTTACATCACTAGGAACTTTTTCAAGCATTAATTCAGTTTCGTCAAATACTTCTTTATTAGATAAGTAATATTCTGTAAAGTAGTTTAACTTGCCTTTGTATGTGTAAGTAGCAAAGCAAGAGCCTATGAGAGCTGTTATGGCAAAGCCATAGGCTATTTTCTTAGGGTATCTGTATATATTAAGTATAAACAGGAAGAATACAAGGGCACAAGGTCCAAAAGCATACTGATAACCTACTTCGTGCTGATACTGGTAATTAGTTGCAAGGTGCATAAATAAAAACGGTAAAAGCAAGAAAAGGTTTGAAAACTTTTTACCCATAAGAGGAATGAAAAGAAGTACACCTAAAGTGTAAAGTACAAATGTCAACATATCCTCGTGGAACATAGTCTGGAGCAAGAAACCAGGGTCTCTTATAATATTTTTAAACATAGGCATTGTGCCTTCTTCTCCAGGTAGACAATATATTCCATATCTTGCTGCTACAACATCGTGTCCAGAGCTGTTTACTAATGAATAAGCCAAAGCAAAGTAAACAACAGCTATGAAACAAAGTACAATACCTCTCTTGTATTCTTTTTTAGCTGTAATTAAGTACAATGCTATTGGTACTATGTAAAGGGCTGAGTCCTCTTTTACAAGTAATACAAGTAAAGTAAACAAAAATGCCATACGCCATTTCTTTGTTTCAATAAAGTACATTAGGAACAAAATGAGAAATGGTAAAAAGCAAGTTTCGTGTACATCATAGTACATAGGGCATACCATAGCCGGAGTTATCAAGTAGATAATACAAATAATAAGGGCAATAGGTATATTGTCGCTTTTATGCCTGCATAACAGGTAAACAGGATAAACACCAAGACCTACAAGTACAACCTGACAAACCAACAAGGTTTCAGGAGTAGGGAAAATAAAGTAAAATGGCAACATCAAGTACCATATAGGGGAACAGTGTACAGCAAAGTGAGAAAGCAACTCATTTCTTTCTACAGTAGTGTACTGTATTCCCGTTTTTATCATACTTCCAAACATCTGTGAGAATATACCAAAGTCAAATGTTGGAGAACAGAAACCTCGGTATTTTGCTATAGTTATAGTACCAAAATATCCACAGAAGAAAAGGAAAAGTGCTGTAATAAAAATAAATGCAAATGTATCATTTAATTTTGTGTCTGTTATGGTTAAGTGGTTATGTTTGCAAAGATAGTAAGTTATATAACCTATTATTGCAACGACACCCATAGTAAAGTAAATATTTCTTTCAGTAATATGAGTTATAAGCTCAAAGCCTAAAAATACTGCTGAAACCTCTGTTAAAACGTATGTAAATTTCTTTGAGAAGAAAAGTATACGCATAAATATAAGAACATTAAAGATAATAAGTATTTCCAATATAAGATTAGGAAAGTCTACATTACCGGCAAAATTAATATTGCTAAATGACTCAGAATTAAGAAGTATTATAAGTCCACTTGTAAACAAGTAACTGCTTAAAAGTGTGCAGACAATTTCTACAGGCTTTTCTATAGTCTTTATGCCGTAGGAAACTATATTCAGTCTGAAATTTACGGCAAATGTCATAACAGTTGCCACTAAAAATGTAAGACCTATGGATACAAGACCCTTACTCATTATAGGATACAGCACAATATAATGGAAAGCTACATAGCCAATAGCAAGTCCTCTTAATTTTTTGCCACTTCTGAAAACAAAGAAACACAAAAGTGAGGAAAGCACAAAACAGAGAATATACAACAATGGAATGAAAGACTTTTCCAAAGGTTCTAACTGAACGCCTTTTAAGTAAAAATCACCTTTTCCGTTGTAATAAGTTCTTATTTCTACTGATTTGTCAGAAATGTCTTCCGGCACATTAAACTTGAATGTTTTTGAGTTTTCACCTGCCGGCAACACATTGTCGTAAATGTAAAGACCACCGTTACCGTAGGTAATTTCAAATTTTTGGTCATTTGTACTTGAATAATCAAGTGTAATATTGTATTGACCCTTATTTAGGTTAATATAAGGACCATATGTAAAAATGCCATTTACATCGGCTCTGTTGGAAATTTTCTTCTCTGGAGTTTGCACCACAGATGAAACAAAGTCCTTAGATTTATAGGTTTTAGGCATCAGGCTTGTGTGTACAAACAGACCACCTAGCAATATAGTAATAATGGTTATACAAGTAATTAGAAAAAGGCTGTTGTGATTTTCATACAATCCTTTTGTTTTCGACTTAAAAGAACAGAAGTTAAAAAATCCTTTATTCACAACTATTCCCCCTAGATTGTAACCTGACCATGTCTAGTAACGTGGCAACTAATATTTACGGCTAAAGGAAGACCGGCAATATGAGTTGCAAAGGTTTCTATATTTATGCCAAGTACAGTAGTGTTTCCACCTAAGCCCTGAGGTCCGATACCTAAGTTATTGGCTCTTTCCAAAAGTTCTTTTTCCATTTCCTTTACATATTCTTTGTCAGAATGACTGCCTACAGGACGGAGAAGTGCCTTTTTCGCAAGCTCTGTACATTTCTCAAAGTTACCACCAATACCTACACCAACAACCATAGGAGGGCAAGGATTAGGACCGGCCTTTTCTATACAGTCAATAATGGCATTTTTAACACCTTCAATACCGTCAGAAGGCTTGAGCATATAAACTTTACTCATATTTTCGCTACCAAATCCCTTTGGAGCAACATCAATTTTAACCTTATCTCCCTCAACTATGTTGTAATGAATAATAGCAGGGGTATTATCCTTTGTATTGACTCTTAAAATAGGGTCGCTTACAACAGATTTTCTTAAATAGCCCTCAATGTAACCCTGACGAACACCTTCATTTATTGCATCAGTAATGTTTCCACCGGTAAAGTGTACTTCTTGACCTACTTCCATAAATATAACTGCCATACCTGTATCTTGACAAATAGGTTTGCAATTTTCTTTTGCAAGGTCAGCATTTTCCAAAAGCTGAGAAAGAATGTTTTTGCCTATTGGGGATTGTTCATTATCCCTTGAATTCTCAATAGCAGAATATACATCTGAATTAAGGTTGTAATTTGCTGAAATACAAAGTTTTTTAACTGCCTCTGTAATTTCTGAAACAGGAATTTCACGCATTTTTATTACCTCCAGTTTATACATATTTTCCAATAATTATATCACATTAAAGGGCATAAGACAATTAAATGAAAAACAAAAAAACCATAACTCTACAATAATAAATCGTAGAATTATGGTTTAAAAAGACAGAAACTGTCCATTAATATTATTTTATGTATTCAAGCTCCGGTTCGTCTTCTGAAGTAACGGCATTGTTTTCCTTCTGTTCTTTTGCTTCATAGGCTTTATAAAAGCTGGTAGAAAAATCAAGGGCATATACCAAAAGAATAATAATAGCTACAGGCTTACCAAAGTTGAAATAATATGTATTTACTATTCTTTCTACAAGAGGTTGAAAGAGTACAAAAAGCAACATTGTCATTACGCCCCAGCAAATTGTACTTTCAAGGCAAATAACACCTTTGTAATTAAAAGGTTTGTTGTTATAATCCCACCAAAACTCGCCAAAAAGTCTTACCATAAGTTTAGCAACTAAAAATTCAAATGTTGTTGCAAGTATTGCCCCTAAGAAGAAAAGCAACATTTTGTTGTGGGAAATTGGTAAAAACAGAAAATATGTACCTAAAGCCCCTACACCGTATATTGTGCAGAAAGGACCTCTTATAAAACCTCTGTTTACCGGTGTTTTTTCTTCGTAAGAAATAACGATACATTCGAAAATCCAACCTAAAAAGCTGTAAACAAAGAAACAATTTATAAAATAAAAAATATCCATACCGACCTTATGGAAGAACCAAGCCGATATTCCAGACATTATTGTACACATAGGTTTAATATACCTCCTCAGATATATGTCAAAATATTTAATGGCATAACATCACAATTTATATGGTACTATATTTAATACAAAAAGGCAATAGATTTTACTTTACATCTATGTTACAAATAATATTTCTAAGGTTGTAAGCAAAATAAGCCGCCCCGCAAAGGGACGGCTTTTGTATTACTCGATTTTGGGCGGCAACTTCGGATAAAGCACCAGCTCGAAATTATCAAATGGGCCATTTCGCCCGGAACGTTCATTCTTGGTGTACTCGACCTTTTCAAGAACCTCTTTGAGCATTTCGTTTTTTGCTTGAGCAGATGGGAGAACGGGGTACACTTCGAGGAGTTTTTCGACCTTTGGTATTACGTTAAGGCGACTTGCTGCACGTTCCTTATCCGCCTGCACTTCGGCGGTAAGGGTAGAAATATCTTCCTCGGCAGCAGCAATACGCTCGGTGAGAGAGCGGGAGCGCACAAGGAAAGTGTCGGTATCGTAAACACCCTGTTCCAAAAGGTCGTGGGTGCGGTCAAGTTGCTTGTGCAGCGTTTCGAGTTCGGCCACAGTTTTGCGCAGAGCTTTTTGTTTGAGGTCGAGGATGGCTTGCTCGTCCGCTGGGAGTTTATTAGACCATTCGAGGCGATAGCCGTCCAACCATGAGGAGAGAGCTTGCAGTAACCGTTCTTCGACGTATTCATACTTTGAGCCTACATTGTCGCAGATACGGTTGTGACAGATAAGAATATCAATTCGGCCTCTCCGCAGGACGATACTGCGGCCGCATTTCCCACAGACCAGAATACCGGCCAGAGGATTTACCACGGAATTTCGTTTCGGAACCGGCGGCGGGCCGGAGCGTTGGAGCAGGTCTTGAGCTTTCTGGAAAATGGCTTCGTCAACTATCGCAGAGTGCAGACCGTCAACGTAGATTACCTCTTCGGCAGGAGCCTTGTACCGCTCAACCTCAATGGAGTTGTTGACAATCCTTTTCTTGGATTTGTTCACACCCCAGCGGACTTTGCCAATGTATGCAGGATTTTGTAAAATGCACTGCACAGTCCTGTCATTCCAATATTGAGCAGAGGAGGGCGGAGCTACACCCAAACTGTCGAGCCGCTTCGAGATAGTGTATGTTCCGAGCCGCCGGACTTCGCCGTTATCGTCCTCCTCGCCAGAGGTATAGAGTTTGAAAATAAAGCGGACGATATCAGCCTGTTCTTCAACAGGGCGGAGCGTCCAGCCCTTATCGCCCTTAATGCGGACACGCTCATACCCGTAAGGTGCAAGCCCGGACACCCATTTGCCCTCTTTTGCAGAGGCGTTCCGACCACGGACTAAGCGGCGTTTTATTGTTTTATATTCTCGGCGGGACATGAACAGGCCGAACTCGAAATATTCTTCGTCAAATTCGTTCGCTGGGTCGTACACTTTCAACGGCGTAATGATTTTAGTACCGGAGTATTTGAAAGCCTGCGCCATAACACCTTGGTCGATTGTGTCACCACGGGCAAGACGCTCGACCTCAACGACGAGAACACCCTCCCACTTTCCGTCCTCGACCTCTTGCAGGAGCTTTTGGACGACGGGGCGGGCGGCTATTGTTTCGCCAGAGACGATTTCACGGTAGATTTGCGTGATATTATAATGCCCTCGTTTTGCAACTTCGAGCAGGAGTTTTTCGTGACGGGCCAGAGTTTCACCCTCGCCGTGAGCCTCCGCCTCGATGTCGGCACGGGATTTACGCAAGTAAAGGCAGTAAGCCAAAATAAACACCTCCTCAGTAAAAAAGCCCCTCATACAGAGGGGCGGAAATCAACAACGATTACATTGCTGTCTTGCCGGAGAACTCGCCTGTTACGCCGTTCTTGACGTTAAAAGCAATTTCCATATCGGCTTGCATGAGCCGGTCAAGCAGAGAGGCAATCTCGTTTTTGAGCTGGGACTGCAAGGCCATGAGGTCAGACAGCACAACGGGGTCTGTAACCGCACCGCCAGTAGCTTCAATCTTCTTTTGGATTTCAGAGCGGAGCGACTGCAAGGTACGCAGCAGTTCCTCGTAGAGAGCGATACGCTCCGGGCGAGCGCATTTCATATCCCGGTTGAGGAGCCGGTAGAAATCGTCAAAGCATTTTGAGACAGCCGGACGCAGTTCGGCAGGCAGACTGTTAAAATGCTTCTGGAAGTTTACGGTATCGTTGTAAAACACGTCCTCACTATGATTTGGACGGTCTGTGTATCCAAGCAGGTAGTCGGTAGAAACACCGAAATACTTCGCCAGCAGGCAGACGGTATCGAGGTCTGGTTGTTTACCCTCGGTCTCGTAGCCAGAGACGGTGGAACGCTTTTTGTAAATGATTTTTGCTATATCCTCTTGCGTGAGATTACGCTCTTTACGCAGGGATATGAGGCGGTTTGCGAATTTTGACATAGTAATGCACCTCCAAAGTTTGATTATATCGGGTTTGCCCCGTTTTGTGTAGCGATTGCCCCGAAAATCAGCAAAATATAAAAAACAACCGAATATTTCTGGGAAAATGGTTGACTTTGCCCCAAACAGGAACTATACTATAATCACAGCAACCCAAACGGGGGCAAAACGATTGAGAAAGGAGCAAGAAATGAGAGCAAAGCTGAAAGCGTTGCGGGAAGCCAACGGCTACACCCAACAGACATTAAGTGACGCTATCGGAATGAGCCGTAGCCACTATTCACAGGTCGAGAGCGGAGACAAACAACCGTCGCTGAAACTGGCACTCCGCATTAAGCGAGCTTTGAACTACTACGGTGACGACATTTTCGATAACACAATGCCGCCAGTAAGAAAGCGATAAATTTTTTTACCAACGAATGACCCAAAATGGGACATTCAAGACATAGAAAGAGCAAATATATGACGCTGTAAGCGTCGAACCCCTTGTTTCAATCTATGAAAATTTTACACCGGGAGGAGGCGAAAATAAATGGCGAGGCAGGCAACAAAAGCCTGTGGCAACAGGTACTACGAGGCACGAATGAGAGCAGCAATGTACAACGAGAAGTTCTTGACACGAGCCGGGGCAGTAGAAAGCCTACCGGGAGTGACAGAGGACAGCCTCAAGAAATACGAGCTGGATATTAACCGGCCGCCGAACATCGTTGTAGCTCTCATGGCAGATGCCTATAACGAGCCGGAGTTGCGGAGTTGGTATTGCGCCAACGAGTGTCCGCTCGGTAGGGATTGCAGAGAGATACCCGAAATGCCAGCAGAAAGGGCATTGATAAGGCTGCAGAACTCAGTTTACGAAATGCAGGAGGTTACACGGCAGATTGGAAAGCTCATGGAGGACGGGAAACTCTCGGAGGGAGAAAAACTGGCAGTTCCGGGCATTAGAGAGCAGTTGTTAGAGTTCCGGCGCAGAGCCGATGAAACCCTTGCGGTTCTCGAAAAAGCCGTGAAACAGGGAATATTTACATAGCCGAAAGGAGGTGCGGAATGGTTGAGGCAAATATCGTCAGAGATTTTACCATAGGCAACACCCGGATAAAGATTGCTGACGATTATTGCAGAACAGCCGGGGAAGCCGAGCAGATATTGAGAGACATAGCGGTACAGGCTCAACGGCAGTTGATAGCAGCAGCTTCAATCAAGCGTTATGGACAAGAGGAAAATGCGAACAGTGCCGCCAATGGTGGTTAGCATAGCGGCTGGTGTGGTGTTCTTCACCGCCGGAGTGTACGCAATCAAAGGCAGTGCCACAATGCAGTTGCAGAACACGGAACATCGGACAATCGTATCGACGCAGGAAGAAAGCCCGACGGTGGAAATCAGTTCGAGCGAACTCGCCTACACGCAGTCACCGGCCCCTACATACCAGAGCTTAGTCAAGAGCCGGGATTGGGACGCAGACGAAAGCCAGATGTTAATGCAAATTGCAATGGCGGAGGCAGAGGGAGAGGACACGGAGGGAAAAGCACTGGTAATGTGCGTAGTGCTTAACCGTGTATGGAGTGAGGGCTTCCCGGACAGTATCGAGGAGGTAATCTTCCAACCGAAACAGTTTAGCCCGGTATGCGAGGGCGGCAGATATTACACGACAGAGGCGGACGCAGATTGCAGAGCGGCGTTGGAAATGGTTGTGAACGGCTGGGACGAAAGCGAGGGTGCGCTGTACTTTGAGAGCTGCGAAAACAGCAGTTGGCACAGTCAGAACCTTGAGCTGCTATTCCAGCACGGCGGACACAGATTTTACAGGTAGGAGGCACAGGACAATGACAAGAGCGCAGGCGAGACGCAAGAAAAGACGTAAGGCGAAAATGCAGAGAGCATTAGGCTGGACGCTGATATTTGCATTTGAATTTATCGTGTCGGCAGCACCGGCAGCGATTACAGCAGCATTTTTAATTCCAATGGCAAATGCCAGCAGACATTATCCCGGAATTGGGGGAGAGTGGATTGCGATTATGCTTGTATTCTGCTTGGTATTCAAGGCAGTGCATGAGCGCATTTGTGACTGGATTTTCGAGGAGGAATAAACAGGAATGGCATATTACAACACTTGCCCGGATTGCGGAAGCAATCTTGACCCCGGAGAGACCTGCGAGTGCAGGACACGACAGCAGTTCCAGACAGGAGGGACAGAAGATGTCAGAGGCAGATTTGAAACAGGAAGCAGAGCAGAGGCTCGGAACAGAGATAGAGAGCTCAGAGTGGGATAAGACAAAGAGCTACGCAGAACGCAAGCTCAAAGGCATTATCGAGAGATTTGGAGACGAGGGAGGAATAAGACGGGAGCCTTGGTATTTAGCCCAGCTCATAGCTGAAACGGTTCAGCAGAATAGATTCTCTCGGTTCACGATTGAACTCATGGAGCTTAACCGATACGCAGACATGGAGATAAAAAAAGGACAGCCCGTGTCATAAACACGAACCGTCCACTACGCTATATCTCCATTATATCACGGAATTTTTCGGATTACAAGGAGGAATATTATGGACAACAAAAACACATTACAGATTACGGCCCAGTACCCGGCAGAGAGATACAACCTGCTGGTGCCTATGCAGACCGTAGCGGAGATTGCGGAAATCCACAAGCCGGTAATGAACGCCGTACAGATTTCCACGAATGAGGCCGACAAGGAAATTTACTTACAGGACAGAAGCAAGGCGAAAGCCGACGGCTGGGCTTTAACCAAAAAGGGCCTCAACAAGCTCATGCGAGCCGCAGGCATTAAGATTTTGGGAACACGCCCGATTATCCCGTCCACCTGTCAGAAGTGTGCAGAGGTCAACAAGAGCATTGGCAGGCCAGTCAACTGCGGAACCTGCGGTAATAAAGATGTGAAGTTTGAGGCAAGGATTTCCGTACCGCAGCTTACCGGGGAAAACATCGAGATTGTGGCCCACAAGGAAATCATCGTTGACGATGTTTCGGTAGGCATGACGGAATTTCAGAAAAAGGAATTTTTGAAGTTCCGCTCGGAAATGTGCGAGACCAAAGCAATCAACAGAGCCTTGAGAGCGGCTATGCACATCAAAGGCACTTACAGCCTTGCAGAGCTGTCGAAACCGTTTGTTGTGGCGTACCTCGTACCGAACCTTGATAACGAGGCAGTCAAAGCGGAGGCAGTAAGACACTTCTTCACATCGGCGCAGGAGCTTTACGGCGGACACAATACAGAGGCCAGACGTGCAATCTTCGTTGAGGACGACGTAGAGGAGGGAATGGAGTACGAGACACCGGGAAAGCCGATTGAGCAGCCGGAGAGCGCAGCTTACAAGGAAGCCCCGGCAGAGCCACCAAGAGCCACACAGGAACGCCAGCAGGCGGCAGCAGAGGCGGCCCCGGACTTTGACCCGAATTTGTGCGTAGAGTGTGGAGTAAAGGTCAGCAACGGCGTTGTGAGATACAGCCAGCAGCAGTACGGAAGAACCCTCTGCATGGCTTGTCAGAGAAAACAGGGAGGTAATCAGTAATGGCAATCAGAATTTTACATACAGGCGATTTACATATCGGGAATTTCCCCGGCCCGGAGGAAAACGGGGAGAACGTGAGATTTAAGGACATCTGCAAGTGCCTTGACGCACTGGTGGCAGGCGCAAAGGAACAGAAGCCGGACATTGCGGTAATCGCAGGCGACATCTTTCATCAGGCCAGAGTTTGGAGCGACAGAGGATTGAAAGAGCAGCAGACGGCGGTACGCTTCCTGCGTGAGCTGGAAAGAATTTGCCCGGTAGTGGTTATGAGAGGAACCCCGAATCACGATAGCGAGGAGCAGTTCAAGACGCTTGACAGCACCTTTTACGGCGACGACAGCGTACACATCATAACGGAGCCAGACGTAGGCACATACCACAGCTACGACGGCAAGGCGGTACAGATTGCGTGCCTGCCGGGATTTGACAGAGGCTTTTACAGAGCAAAGCACCCCGGCCTCTCCAAAGAGGAGGAAAACGAGGTATTCACACAGTCAATCGCAGATTTGATTGTGGGCCTCAAGGCACAGTGCGACGCAGGTAGCCCGACGGTACTGGTATCACACTACACCATTACCGGGTGCAATATGGAGAGCGGGCAGACGGCATTCTTTAGCCAGTTTGAGCCGGTGGTTTACCCGGACACGCTGCAGGCGGCGGATTTTGACCTCGTTTGCTTCGGACACATTCACAGACCGCAGCAGCTCGACGGCTGCAAGAACACGTTCTACTGCGGAGCGATTTCAGCCCTCAACTTCAACGACGAGGGACAGGAGAGAGGCTACTGGCTGCATGATGTAGAGGACGACGGAACGGTACACTCCACATTCCAGCAGCTTCCGACAAGGCAGTATAAAACAATCCGCCTCAAGGACGAGGACGTAGCGGAGATTATCAATGCAGACAGGGCGAAGGATAAGTTCCCGTTCCCGGTGCTGGACGTAAAGGGAGACATCGTGAGAGTGCTTTACGACTGCACGGACGAGCATAACAAGGCATTTAACCATACGGTGTATGAGGCAGCACTCTACAACGTGGGCGGAGCCTTTTGGGTACAGGAGATTACACCACAGAAAATCAGTATCATGGTGGATAAGAAGAGCATGGACGCAGACGGAACCCCGGAAAGCAACCTTGCGGAATACCTTACAGAGAAAGAGTTTACGCCGGAACGCCTCGGAGAGATTATCGAGCTGGCAAGACCGATTATAGCAGAGGCAACGGAGAAAGCCACGACAGAGAGACATACAGGGCTGTTTGTCCCGGTTGAGATTGAGGTCAAGAACTACCGCAACTACCGTGAGGAGACATTCTCATTCGAGGATATTCGCTTTTGCACCATTAACGGTAGCAACGGCGTAGGAAAGAGCAGTTTGTTCATGGACGCAATGGCGGACGCTCTTTTTGAGGAGACCAGAGAGGGCGAACTCACCGGCTGGATTTGCAACGACCCGGACGCTCGAAGCGGCGCAATCAAATTCACATTTAAGCTGGGCGAGAGCCTTTACAGAGTAACCAGAACCCGTCAGAAGTCCGGCAAGGCGACACTGAATATTTCAGAATTTGTTGAGGGAGAATGGGTAGACCGCTCCAAAGAGAAGTTTAAGGACACCCAGCAGGAAATCATCAACATCATTGGCATGGATAGCCTCACGCTGAAAGCCTGCGCCCTTATCATGCAAGACCAGTACGGCCTTTTTTTACAGGCGGACAAGGAAGCCCGCATGAATATCCTCGGAAATATCCTCGGCCTCGGCATTTACGCCGGAATGGAGGAACTGGCAGCGGACAAGGCGACAGAGACCAACAGACAGATAAGACAGTTGCAGGATAAGACGGACGTTATCTTGTCGGGCCTGCCGGACAGAGCGGAGCTTGAGGCGCAGATTGCAGCGGAGGAGGAAACCAAAGCGACCTACGAGCAGGCGGCAGCGGTAAAGGCAACGGAGATTGACGGTCTCAAGGTGAAGCTCAACACGCAGTTGGAGGCAGCGAGCCGTGTTATCAAGCTCAACGGTAAGATTTCCACACTCGGAACGCAGAAAGCCACCAAAGAGGCAGCAAAGACCTCACAGGTAGGCATTGCGACATCGGCAAACACTATTCTTGCCAAAGAGGAGGAAATCACGGCGGGCGTGGCAGCCTACAACGGATTGCTAGAAAAGGAAAAAGAGCTGATTAAGGGTAAGGCTACATACGACAACCTCGAGCAGAGAAAGAAGCAGCTCGAATCCGCCATTGACCTTGCGGAGAAATCTGCAAAGGAACTGGCGCAGAAAAAAGCAGCGATTACGCTCGTGAAGATTGGGCCACTTGAGGCAGCCATTTCCCGTGCTGCGGAGCTAGAAGAAAAGCACCAGCAGCACGAAAGCACTGCCGGAAAGATTGCGGAACTGGAAAAGGGATTGCCGGAGTACACGGAGCAGAGACAGGCGGTACTCGACGCAGAGGCGGAGCTGGAACGACTGGAAGCGGACTATGAGAAAGCGAAAGAGAAGCTGTCATACCGCATTACGACCCTCAAAGGCAAAGTTGAGCTTCTGGACAACAGCGGTTGCCCGGACGTAGAAAAGGCAAGTTGTAAGTTCCTTACGGACGCACTGGAAGCCAAGAAAGCATTGCCGGAGGCAGAGGCGGCACTCGCTTCACTTGAGGCGGAGTACGCAGCAAACCGTCAGAGCCTTTCAGATACGCTCAGACAGGCGGAAACCGTGTTCGGCGATAAAATGCACCTCCCGGAGGAAATCGAGGCTCTTAGAGGCGATTTGAGAGTGCTTGAGGCAGCGGAGAAAGAGTACAGCAGCCTTGAGACACAGAGAAACGAGCTGAAACTCATGCAGGAACGCTCGGAGGAGCTGGCAAAGGCGCAGGCAAGCGCAGAGGAGACGGTCACAAAAGGAAAAGCCGAACTGGAAAAGGTGACAGCGGAGCTTGAGGCGGTAGAGGCAGCCAACAGAGAGTATGAGAAGTTACAGCAGGACATTTTTACAGCCAGAACATGGCTGGATAAGGAGAAACAGCTCCCAGTAGCGAGACAGCAGAAAGAGGCGGCAAGCCTGCGTGTTCTGGAGTTGAGTGGAGAGATTGAAGAACTCGAAAAGGAACTCGAAGAAACCCGCACAGAGCTTGAGGAGGAGCAGAGCAAGACCGTAGGAACGGCAGAGCTGCAGGCACAGGTAGCGGCAGCAGAGGCGGAAATCAAGGCCATGCAGGACGCAGCACAGGCGGCCACTCTGAAACTCGGAGGCTTGAAGAAACAGGCGGAGGAACTGACAGAGAAGTTACAGCAGGCGGCAGAGCTGCAGAACCGTGTAAACGTACTCGGAGGCAAGGCAGCCGGATATGAGGAATTGAAAAAGGCATTTTCGCAGGACGGCATTCCGCACAATATTATCCGCAGCATTATCCCGGTATTTGAGGCCACGGCAACGAATATCCTCGGCCAGATGTCACAGGGCCGCATGAGCGTTGAGTTCGTGACCGAAAAGGTTCTGAAATCCAACAGCAAGAAAGAGGTAACGACCCTCGACATCATCATCAACGACGTAGACACCGGGCGACTTCCTTACATGAGCAGGAGCGGAGGCGAGAGGGTAAAAGCAGCACTGTCCGTTATCCTTGCCCTTTCGGAGATTAAGAGCAGCAAGGCAGGCGTACAGCTTGGGTTCCTGTTCATCGACGAGCCACCATTCCTCGACGCTCCGGGCGTACAGGCATATTGTGACGCACTGGAAGCAATTCAGAACAGATACAGCAACCTCAAGGTTATGGCAATCACCCACGACCCGGCCATGAAGTCGAGATTTCCGCAGAGTGTCGATGTGGTAAAGACGGCAGAGGGCAGCAAGGTAATTTATGAATAGAAAACATCACTTCCGGGGAGTTTTCTCCCCGGAAAAACCCGAAAAGGAGGTGTAATCGTTGGGACGACCACGAAAACAAACGGTAGACTACTTCCCACATTTTGTAGGAGCCGACAGCAAGACAAAATTTATACTGGAAAATAAGTGGGGGAACGACGGCTATGCTTTTTGGTTCAAGCTATTGGAGCTTCTTGGCCGCAGCGACGGCCATTGTTACGACTGTTCAGTAAGTGCAAACAAGATGTACCTCGTCTCGCTGGCAAGGGTAAGCGAGGAGACGGCGGACGACATCTTAGAGACGCTGGCGGAGCTTGGGAAGATTGACAAGGAATTGTGGGACACACACAAGCTCATTTGGTGCCAGAGGCTCGTTGACAACCTGCAGCAGGTTTACGCAAAGAGAACAGTACAGATACCGTGCAAACCGTTCACGGAACCGGCAGCCCCTACACCTGCACCGGCAGAGCCGCCTCAGAAGAAAGAGGAGCCAGAGCCGGAGGCGGAGGAGAAGCCGAAAAAGAGAGGCAGACCTACAAAAAGAAAGTCCGTCCTCAAGGTAAAGCAGCAGGAATTGTTTGAGAAATTCTATGCGGCATACCCGAAAAAACAGGACAGAGCATCAGCAGAAAAGGCGTGGGCGAAGATTGAGCCGGAGCCGGACGAGGCAATGACGGAGAAGATTATACAGGCGGTTGAACTGTCAAAGAAATTTGATAACCGTTTCAGAGAGAGACAGTACACGCCGTTACCGGCCTCATGGCTGAACGCCAAAGGCTATTTGAACGAATTTGCACAGGAGGGAGGAAGCAGCTATGGAGCTTACCAGAATAGGAGAAGCAGCGGGCCAGCGACAGACCCCGGAGGATTTACGCCGTCGGGAGGATTCAAAGGCAGCGAATAACATGGTTACGCCGCAGGAAGCGAAAGAGAGAGGTATTCCGTGGCGTGTAGCACCGCCGGAGCCGCAGGTGTGCCAGTTTTGTGGCCAGCCAATACAGCCGCAGGGCATTGTGTTACAAAACATGGTTTTCCTTTGGAGACCAAACGTGCGTTGCACCTGTGAAAAGGCGGTTGCCTACTGGCAGGAATACGACCGCAAGCAGGCGGAGGAAAAGGCCCGAAAAGAGGACGAGGAACGCAGGAGGGCCATGCAGAGCAGGATAGACCGTCTACTCGGAAACAGCGGCATTAAGAAGCGTTTCCAGCAGAGGACATTCCCGAACTTCCGAACAGACACGCCGGGCCGTCAGAAAAATTACAGAGTTGCCAAAGAGTATGCGGACAATTTTGCATACCACAAGGCAAAGGGCGACGGCCTCTACATAGAGGGAACCAACGGAACCGGCAAGACACATCTTGCGGCGGCGATTGCCTTGCAGCTTATCAGCGAGGGAATACCCGTAATATGCAAGACTTCGAGCGACCTGCTTCTGGACGTGAAAAAGGCGTTTGACAACGAGGGAGTGACGGAGGCGCAGGTGTTGGACGCATACAAAAAGGTAGACTTGCTTATCATTGACGACCTCGGAAAAGAGCAATGCAGCGATTGGAGCATGAGTACCCTCTACTCCATTCTGAATGACCGCTACGAGGACATGAAGCCGACCATTGTAACGACCAATTACAACACCGACGGTCTTATAAACGCCCTTACCCCAAAGGGATTTGACAACACAAAAATCGTGGCAATTATCAGCCGCTTGCGAGAAACCAGCACCGTAATGACTATGGCTTGGGAAGATTGCAGGGGCAAGTAAGGAGGACACATGTACGACGGCATATTTACGATACAGGTTCGCAAATGCAAGAGGTGTGGACGGCTGCTTACAAGTAAAGAAGCCGTCGAGCGTGGATATGGCTGCCAGTGCGCAAAGAACGCCCGGAAAGAGGAGGAAGCACAGAAGCCAATTCCGGGGCAGCGGAACATATTCGATTATTTGCAGGACGAGGAGGAATAGGCATGGTAAGCGAAAAGGAAAAGGAAAACCGGGAGAAGTTGTTCCGACTCATGCGGGAAAACCCGGAGCTGCCAGTTGTGGCTATGGTTGACAGTGAAATTGTTGCTGACGACGGTTACAATCGCTGGCTTGGAGTGTGGGGCTGCAGCTACATTGGAGAGTACCTTATCGGGGAGGAACACCTCTTTTTCAGAGAGGACGACGACCCATCGGAGGTTGACAGAGTTTTATCGGAGAGATACGGCGACGATTATTATGCAGACATGACGGGCAAACAGGAAGCGGAGGCATACGCAGGCTTGCCGTGGATAAAGGCAATCATCGTATATATTGACTTGCCATAACAAGGAGGAATGGACATGGGATATTTGAAAGAAGTACACGGAATGACATTACTCGGCAAAACGCCGGAGGGGACTTGCCCGGAATGCGCAGTAGAGCACGACCCGGAGCAGCCACACAACCGGGACAGCCTTACATATCAGTATAAATTCTACGACCAGCACGGACGCTGGCCAACGTGGGCGGACGCTATGGCACATTGCCCGGAGGAGGTAAAAGAAGTTTGGACGCAGGCTTTGAGAGAGCGAGGTGTCAAAGTATGAAAAAGTTGGAACAAAAGTATATGGACGTTCTCGAAAAGCACGATTGGTCGGTAAGCAGTTACACCGACGACGGCAGGGTAGAAATTGAGACCTATTCACCGGCTGGCGAGGATTTTCTTATGTGCGTGGAGGTAGAAAACTTTCCGAGAGCCGTAGCAGAATACGCAGCCGGATTTGATGTTGACGAACACATAGAAATGTGGATTGAGGCAAAGAGAAGCGGAACCAACGGCGTTCCGTCGGCCCGTGAGCTTGTGCATGACGCAGAGGCTATTGACAAAATGCTTGATGAACTTGCGGACGCATTGGCAGCAGCATAAAACCAGAAAACAGGAGGAAAACACAATGGCAGAAATGAAAATTAGACACACGGAAACCGCAGGAGATTACAGCTCCGAGACAGTATTCGAGGGAAAAGACCTTGAATTTATCCACGAGGATTTGCTCAAGACTTTGTTCGGAGCAAAGAATGTAGCACCGGCCCCGGAGGGAAAGAAAGAGGTCAAGCTCGCAGCGGTAGAGACCAAGCAGCCGGGAGTGGAGGGGAATGTCGTAGCAATTTACGACAACGCCGGTATTCCCTCATTCATGTATAAATTTACCTGTGTAAGCAATAAGGAGCTGTTCGGCGGCAGCGATAAGCCTCACCCGGCATTTGTTATCGGCGGAGAGGTTTACGACGAGATTTATATTTCAGTCTACCCGAACTGCGAAATTAACGGGAAGCCTTACAGCCTGCCGTATCAGAAGCCGTGGACGAACCTTACCAACGATGAAGCGTCAGAGGCTTGCTTCAACAAGGGTGAGGGCTGGCACCTTATGACCGCAGCAGAGTGGGGACTGATTGCAAATATCAGCCTCAAGAACGGAACCCTCCCTCACGGAAACACCAGCAACGGCCAGTATCACGCAGACGCAAGCGAAAAGGGCGTGAAGTACGACGGAGGCGACGGCAGAACCCTTACCGGCAGCGGCCCGGCCACATGGACGCACAATCACACCCCGGAGGGTGTACACGATTTATGTGGAAACGTGTGGGAAATGCTTAGAGGGCTGCGTATCAAAGATGGCGTACTGTACGCAGCAAAGGACAACGACGCAGCACTCAATATCGACCTCACGCGGGAGGGAGACGACTGGCACAGAATTAAGGACAATTCCGGCAATGTCGTAAAGGTATCGGTAGACGGCAGTATCAAGATTACCACATATCCGTCCATTGAGCAGGACTACACCGGGGACTGCTGGGAGGACGTAGACATCGACTGCGAGAGCGAACAGCTCAAGGAACTTGCATTGTTCGCCGGGGAGCCGAAAGCATACCTCTACATCGACAGCACCGACGGAGAATATTTCCCGATTCGTGGTGGCGGCTGGCTCAGCGGTGCGGGTGCGGGTCTGTTCTGCACGAGCTTGCACAACCCTCGCTCCGGTTCCGACTGGGCCATCGGCTTCCGCTCCGCTTTTTTCAAGAAACACTGATAACTGCTTACTGAGCAACTGACAGGGGCGGCGATAGTCGCCCCATACAGAAAGGAGGCGGAGGAAACGGCCAAGCGAGGAGATATTTATTACATCAGAGGGACAGAGACGACAGGCAGCGAGCAGGGTGGAAACAGACCGGCGGTAATCGTGAGCAACAACACCGGGAACCGCCATGCGCCGGTAGTAGAAGTCGTTTACCTTACAACAAAGAGAAAGACCACCATTCCGACGCACGTTTATATAAATTCAGCCCAGAGACCGTCAATAGCCCTTTGCGAGCAGATTGTAACGGTATGCAAAAGCAGGCTTAAGGAACATATCGGGAGCGTAACCGTGGCGGAAATGAGAAAAATTGACCGGGCTTTGCAGACGAGCCTCGGAATACAGAAAACAGGAGGAGAGAATATGCAGGTAACAATCAAAACCCCATTCGGGGAAATGAGTTTTAATATGACGCAGGATAAGGCCAATGACCTTATGAAGAAAGCACTGGACTACGCAGCCGGGCAGGAGGAGAAAGAGGAAACACCCGCCAGACCTGCCAGCGTACCGCAGGAGCCGCCGGAAGTTATCAAGCCAAAGGATAAGCCACGCAGCAGAGTTGAGAGCCTTTTTGGGGATTTCAGAGGCGCAGGCGTAGCACAGGAAGAAAAGGAAGAACCGGCGGAGCCGGAGGAGTACAGAGGTTTTTTGCTTATTAAGTGCCAGCATTGTGGAAAGGTCAAAGGGTTTTGCAGCAAAAACCCGATGTCAAAGTACACCTGTGAGGGCTGTGGAAAGGTTACGCCGCTGCATGGCCTTAAAATGGCCCATTTACATTGCAAATGCGGGAGTTACTGGAAGTACAAGACCAACATCACCGACGAAACATTTGACTACAACTGTTTGAACTGCGGAAACCCGGTAAGCATGCAGTTGAACAACCGCAGAAACACATACGTCACAATCGAGTAAGGAGGGCGGCGGAATGATATTCAGAAAGATTTGCAATGACATCAGTACCATGAGCGCAACCGAGCTGGCCCATAATTTTGTTTTCGTGAAGAACAGGGAAGCGTGGTACAGGGATTTTGACCGTGAAATCCCTGTAAGAGACCTTATGAGAGAGATTTGTGCGAAACACGCAGCACCGGCGGACACAGACGAACTCACGGACGAGGAACTGGACGAAATTCTTTACGATAACCTGCAGTTTGGCACAGACGACCTTGAGGGCGTATTTGCATTATTGTATATGGCTCTTTACGGAATGACAGATTTGAGAGCGTGGCTGGAAAGATATGAGACCACGGGCCTGCCGACCACGAACCGCCCGGAGGTATTGCAGGAGTGCGTAGACACCTATGGAGCAGAGGCGCAAGTGGATATGGCGGTAGAGGAAATGAGCGAGCTGACAAAGGCGTTGCTCAAATACCGCCGCAAAGCAGCACAGGGCAGCAAAGACCTCGAAGCAGCAAGAGAGAACATTCTTGAGGAGGTATCGGACGTTATCATCATGCTTACCCAGCTTATTATGATTTACGGAGGCAGAGACCTTGTGCAGGAGACCATAGAAAACAAAGTAGACCGACAGATAAAGAGACTTGCGAATACCGAGGGAGAAACCGGCTCGGAAGTAGCGCAGGAGGTATTGCAGCCAGCGACATAAGGGAGGTGCGACATGATAATAATTTATATTCTTGCTGTCATAGGAGCAATTTCACTTCTTGGGGTTGTAGCAATGGTTTTCTTGCTTACGATTTGTTCAATGGACGACCCGGATGAAAAAGAAACGCACGAGAAACAGTGGATATGCGCCTTGACGAATGAGCATTGCATTTTCACGGTAGAAAGAGGCACTTGCAACGGGTGCCCGATTTTAGAGGAGGCGGAGAAGATTGGCAACCGATAGAATGGATAAAAACGGAGAGGGTTACGCCGACCCGACCGCCGGAGGAGCGTGGAACAGCATAAGAGAAAAGGAACGCCGGAAAGAAGCAGCGCGAATGGCAGTCATAAGCAATCTCATTCCAATTTTGAAACAGACGGCGGAATTAGCAGGATTCGAGATTATAGGCAGGGTAACCCTCAAAGACAAAGCGACAGGGAAAGAGTACAGATAGGAGGTGACGACTTGACGAGAGGAGAAATAACAAAATCTCTTTCCGAGCTTGTGGAAAGGCTCATAAACCCATACAACGACCCACGGATATATTGGGCGAAAGAAGTCACGTTCGATTATTCCACCGCCCACGCCGTAAGGGTGGACTACATGAAATTCAAGCCCGTCAACAACACAGTATCGGGCATTGAAAAGGGCGACTTTTACTGTTACGAGGTAAAGTCCTCAGTAGAGGATTTCCACTCCAAGAACGGCCATAACTTTATAGGCGATTTCAACTACTATATCATGCCGGAAGAAGTTTATGCGGCAGTGAGTTTGGAAATCCCTTATGCGGTTGGAGTATATTGCCCGGACGGGGCAGAACTGCGCTCGGTCAAGAAAGCCAAAAGGAAAGACCGGGAACGGCCTGTTTCGGAAATGCTTTTAATGATGTTCCGATCGGCAGCAAGAGAAAGGAGACGGGGCGATAAAAGAAAAACTTCACAGGAGGATAATATGAACGTAGTAATTTTAACAGGCAGGCTCACAGCAGACCCGGAGCTGCGCTACACCCAGCAGGGAACGCCCTGCACCTCATTCAATTTGGCGGTAGACCGGGCAAGCAAGGACGACACGGCAGATTTTCCGACGATCGTTGCGTGGGATAAGACGGCGGAGTTTTTACAGAAGTACATGAGCAAGGGTAGCAAGATTGTTGTAAGAGGCGAAATCAGAACCAGAAACTACACTGACAATGACGGAAAGAACCGAAAAGTAACGGAAGTTGTTGCAGATAGGGTGGAATTTGCGGACAGCAAAAATCAAGGGCCGTTCGCATAAGGAGGCAGTATGGATATATTAGATGTTTGCATAACCGGGATTGTTTCAGAGGAGGAACTCAACCGAGTTGTGCGTGTGACAATCGACACGGATTGCTGGGGACAGACAGCCAGAGTGACCGGCGCATTTTTCAAGAATGACTGGGAGAGGTTCAAGCAGCGCAGGAGCTACCCGGAAAGCAAGATAATTTCCGAGGGGAGCATACCGTATTTCGAGGGACTTAGTGACGATGAATTTCACACCATGAAGTACGGGGCAAAACTCAGCGAATTTTCCGACACGGAGATAGCGGAGGAATTTAACCGACGACTGGATAGTCCGTTTCATAAAATCAAACTGAAAGGGCAGGCATACATCGGAAAGTAGGGAGGAGAGACATGGTATCAGTAAAGGATTTCAAGCCGGGCCAGACAGCCTACATCTTAACCAGAAAGAGAGGCAGAACGCAGGAGCATTTTGTTTCACAGTGCGTTGTCGTATCGGTTGGAAGAAAGTATGTAAAGACAGCCAAGCAGGAAAGCGACATTCTCACATCAGACTTTTACAATGCGAGAGGCGACGACGATTACCTCTGCGAGGTCGATTACTGCAACACCGGGCGCAAACTGTTCCCGACGCAGCAGGCAGCTCTTGAGGATATTGAAAGAGATATGCTGAAAAGCTGGATTTCAAAAGCAACCGACTATTCAAGAATAGATTCATATACGGTACAGCAGCTCAGAAAGGTTAAGGAGATTTTGGAGGGTGGCGCATAATGGAACATTACAAGACAGAACGACGCATATCGGCCGGAGAAAAATTATCAGTTCACGGCGTTGATATTTGCGAACTTATCGAAAAGCAGGGAAAGCGGCAGCTCTTTGAGGAATTTGTGGACAGCATGGAGTACGGTACACCGTATTGCGTAGTAATCGAAAAGAAAATTTTGAACGACGGACTTTCGAGTACGCTCTCGCTTGACATTAAGTTCAAAAAAATGGAGGAATAGAAAACATGAGTAAAAAGAGAAATAGAACAGCAGAGGAAAAGGCAATCCACGAGGAAGCGGTGCGCCTTAGAAAAATGACAGACCGACAGCTCGTGGAGGAGTTTCATAGAGCGGCGGAGCCGGAAGTAAGCCTCTCGTCCTCTCACGAGGCGCAGGACGAGGCAGAAGCGGCAGACCATAACGAGAATACACCGGCAATAGAAAAGCTGCTCTCTGCGCTTTCAGACGGTGAGTGCAAGGGCATTAAGGGAGCGACAGCCTACAAGATTACGCAGTTTGCGACAGAAAAGGGGCTGATTTAATGGACGAGAGACACTACAAGGCGGTTATGACCGGTAGGAGAAGCAGAGTGTCCGGGGAATATTGGGAGAATATGCTGGAAGCGGCTTGCAGACACTACCGCCTCCACGAACAGGCAGAAATCACAAAAACCCCGGAACCGATGAAGCCATTAGGCAGACCGAACAGCAGAGGCCAGTTCCTCGCCTGCTACACCAAACAGGCGCAGCCAGACTACAAAGGAACCCTCAAGGGCGGAAAAGCTATCGTATTTGAGGCCAAGCACACGGACAGCGACAGAATGCAGCGCAGCGTGATAAGCGAGGAGCAGGAAAAGCAGCTCAACCGACATGAGAAGCTGGGAGCGGAGTGCTTCGTTATGGTTTCCTTTGGATTTGAGCAGTATTTCAAGATACCTTGGGCGATTTTTAGAGACATGAAAGACAACTACGGCAGGAAGTACATAACGCCGGAGGACGTACAGGAGTACAAAATCCGCTATGTGGGCGGTGTGCTTCAATTTTTGTAACAGAAAACAGGGAGGCGAACTCCCGGAGAAAATAAAAGGAGGGAGCTATCCATGAAGAAGAAAACAGAGATACAGGCACTCATTGAAGCCGCTGTAATGGCGGCAACGGAAGCCTGCATGAAAGGCATTGACGAGAAACTGCAGGCAGCGGTAAACCTCGGAGTGACAATCGGGGCCGCAGCCGGAGCAGAGGTCGGAGCAGCAGCGGCAGTAAAGGCCGTGGAGAGAGAAAGACAGAAATTCAAGAAGCAGCAGTACGATTATAAGTACCACAACACGAAACTGCTGTTGAGAAATTACCGCCGCCTAAATGAGTATTACAAAAACGCCGTATTTAGTACCGACGGCGCAGAGGAGGCGGATGAGAATTTTGAGGAAATCATGCAGAACATGGGCCGCCCGGCAGACGAGGAGATATTCGTAGAGAGTATTCAGAAGAACTACATCGCCACCAGAATTATTATGACCCATGTAAATAAAATGCTGGAATGTTACAAGATTATGTGCGAGCGTTCCAGCAGGGCCGACGACGCAAGACATTGGCGAGTGTTGGAGAGCCTTTATATCGCAGAGGACTACACCACAGCGGAGGAAATTGCGAAGCAGGAGAAAATCGACAGGAGAACCGTGTACCGTGACGTGGATATTTGCGCAGCGGATATGACAGCTCTTTTGTTTGGAATTGGCGGTATAGACCGCTTTTGAGAGGCGAATGTCACAAAGCCGCCATTGCATTTTCGCTATGGAGCTGATAAAATGGTAGGCGGTAAAGTGCGAAAAAGAGAGATACACAGTTTGGCGGAGTTATCCACAGACTGTGTATTTTTTTGTGGATAAATGACCCGAAACGGGACGGAAAGGAGTGAGAGCGTGAATATAAGGACGCTAAAAGCAACAGAATTAAGGGCAGCAGCGTACAATCCAAGAAAGGATTTGCAGCCGGAGGACGCAGAGTACCAGAAGCTCCGCCGTTCCATTGAGGAGTTCGGCTATGTAGAGCCTATTATCTGGAACGAAAGAACAGGAACTGTCGTCGGAGGCCACCAGAGGCTCAAAGTTCTGCTCGAACAGGGAGCAGAGGAAATCGAGTGCGTAGTGGTAGACCTCGAAGAAAAGGACGAGAAAATCCTCAATGTGCTGCTCAACAAGGTAAAGGGACGTTGGGACATTGGAAAGCTGACCGACCTTTTGCAGGAGCTTGAGGAAACCGGGGACTTAGAGCTGACCGGCTATGAGGACTGGGAGTTACAGGGGCTACTCATGCAGTACGACCACATTAAAGACCTCATGGAGGAGGATTTTTCAGACTACGGGGACGATAAAGAGCGCAGCACCTTTGTTATGACGTTCAGCCTCCCGGCAGGCGCAAGGGAAACCGTAGAAAACTATGTGAAGAACACCGCCAATGCGAAAGAGGAGCTTGCGACGGCGATTATCAACAAGGTAAAGGAGGGCTTGTAATGCAGATTGTAAGAAAAAAGATTTCTGACATGGAAAGAGCAACCTACAACCCTCGTATCGACCTTATCCCCGGAGACATGGAGTATGAGAACCTGCGCAGGAGTATTAAGACCTACGGCATGATTATCCCAGTAGTATGGAATGAGAGGACGAACCGGGTAGTAGGCGGCCACCAGCGATTAACCGTGCTTGAGAATGAGGGAGAAACAGAGGTAGACGTATCTGTGGTTGACCTCGACGAGACGCAGGAACGCCAGCTCAACGTCGCTCTGAACAAAGTAGAGGGCGGCTGGGATAACGATAAACTGGCGGAGCTGCTTACGGAACTGGGAGAGGACGCAACCCTCACGGGATTTACGCAGCAGGAAATCGACAGCCTCACAAATGACATTGACGGTCTTATCGACGGAGACACCGTGGACGAGGAACTGAAAAGCATAGAGGAGTTGTTCAACATCAGCCTCACATTTGACAAGGCAGACCAAGCAGACCTCAAAACCTATGTGAAAGACTTCGGCAAAGAGGCACTTGTGGAGCTGATTATTCAGAAAGCAAAGGGGGAAATTTAGCATGGGTTGTAAATGCGGAACACAGGTTATTTTATGCAATCTCCCGATACGCTTCGACACCTACAAAGGGTGCAGCCACGGGTGCAAATACTGCTTCGTGCAGAAAAAGGCGAATATCGCCAAAATCCAGAGGGACGAGACCGTAGAGGCCCTGCGCTCTTTTATTGAGGGTAAGAGAGGTCGAGAGACGGCGTGGTGCGACTGGAATATTCCTATCCATTGGGGCGGAATGAGCGACCCATTCCAGCCGATTGAAAAGAATATCAGAGCCAGCTACGAGTGTTTGAAGCTGCTGGCAGAAACGCAGTACCCATTCGTTGTAAGCACAAAGGGTAGGCTCGCAGCGGAGCCGGAATACCTTGACCTGCTGGCAAAATGCAACTGCGTTGTGCAGGTTTCTATGGTATGCAGCAAATACGACCAACTGGAACCCGGAACCCCACCGTATGAGGAGCGACTGAAAATGGCCGAGATCCTTTCTGGACGTGTGCAGAGGGTTATTGTCAGAATACAGCCGTATATGCCGGAAGTTTTCAGAGATGTTATGAAGAACATTTCGAGACTGGCAGCCGCAGGCGTTTACGGTATCGTAGTCGAGGGAATGAAGTTCTACAAAGGCAAGAAAGGCATGGTGAAAATCGGCGGCGACAACTGTTATCCGTTGAGCGTACTCAGACCGCAGTTCGAGAGCATTCGGGCAGAGGCACACCGACACGGCATGAAGTTTTACGCCGGAGAAAACCGCCTCAGAGCAATGGGCGACAGTATGTGTTGCTGCGGCATTGACGGCCTTGAGGGATTTAAGGGCAACGACTACAACCTCTGTATGCTTCTGAACGGGAAGAACCCGGAGCCAACCGAGACTATGAAACAAATCGGGACAGGCGGGTGCTTCCAGAGCCTTAACCAGATTGCCGGTATCAACAAGAAAATCAATAGCCAGTCTTTCTACGGCCTCATGCAGGAGGAGCTTGGAAACAAGACGGACTATTATAAACGGCTCTTTGGCTTAGAAGAATAGGCTGCCAGTAAAGGAGAGGAGGACAATGCCAAAATGGACTGATAAGCCGTGGGAACGTCAAAAGGGCGAAAGCGAAAAGGCATTTGAGGCATTCGTTACTTACCGGGATATGGGAGAAAAGCGGACGCTGACAGCCGTTGCGGAAAAGTTGCAAAAAAGTGGTACTTTAATTCGACGTTGGAAAAGCACATGGGATTGGGCTGAGCGTGTCCGAGCCTATGACAATGAGCTGGAAAAAGAGGCTCACACCAAAGCCGTAAAAGACCGCAAAGCAATGGTAGACCGCCATATCGGGATAGCAATGCAACTCCAAAAGAAAGCCCTTGAAGCGTTGGGACACTTATCAGCCGAGGAAATGTCCGCCAAAGACATCAAGGAATTTATCAAAATGGCGACAGAACTTGAAAGGCTCAACAGAACATTGGAGGAGGACAGCACACAGGAGAGCAGCAACTCCGACACGCTTGCTGACAGTATCATAGCGGCATACAAGAAGCGAAGGGAGGCGGAGGACGATGCTTGACAGCGAGGCTATTTTGTATTATGCCGACCACCCGGTAGAGTTTGTCGAGGACGTTATCGGGGCGAAACCCGACGCACAACAAGCAAAGATACTCCGCAGCGTTGGAAAGAACCAGCTCACAACCGTAAGAAGCGGCCACGGCGTAGGAAAAAGTACGGTTGAGGCGTGGGTGGTTATTTGGTTTATGGTTACGAGGCCATTCCCGAAGATACCATGCACAGCACCGACGCAGCACCAGTTATTTGATATTCTTTGGGCGGAGGTCAGCAAGTGGTTGAGGCACAACAAAGCCCTCTCCAATGAGCTGATATGGACAAAGGAAAAGGTCTACATGAGAGGCTACCCGGAGGAATGGTTCGCAGTAGCCAGAACAGCCAGCAAGCCGGACGCTCTGCAAGGATTTCATGCGGACGACGTTCTGTATATCATAGACGAGGCCAGCGGTGTAGACGACAGTATATTTGAGCCGGTACTTGGTGCGTTATCAACACCGGGCGCAAGGCTTTTAATGTGTGGGAACCCGACGCAGTTGTCGGGCTTTTTTTATGAGAGCCACACCAAGAACAGAGCGAGCTACGCAGCGTTCCACATCGACGGGCGGAACAGCAGCAGGGTATCACAGGATTTTGTTCAGACAATCATCAATATGTACGGGGAGGACAGCGACGTATTCCGTGTACGAGTGGCCGGAGAGTTCCCATTGCAGGAGGACGACATTTATATTCCACTTTCACTCGTAGAAAATTCCATTATGACGGAGTTTTCTCCCCGAAAACACCCGGATTTGGTTCATATCGGGTGTGACGTTGCCCGTTTCGGAGACGATAAGACGGTAATCGGCTACAAGGTCGATGAAAAAGTCACGTTCTACAAGAAACGGCAGGGACAGGACACCATGAAAACGGCGGACGACATTGTTATGCTGGGGGAGGAGCTAGTACAGCGATACAAACTGACAGACCCTATCCCGGTAAAGATAGACGACGGCGGCGTTGGTGGCGGCGTGGTAGACCGCTTGCGCCAGATAAAGAGGCACAACCCGGAGCGGTTCTGGTGGCTTGAGGTTTACCCGGTCAAGTTCGGCCAGAGGATAAAGCACAAGTATTTCCACGACAGCACCACATTTATGATGTCGGTTGTAAAGAAACTGTTGCAGTCCTATGACGACGACGGCAGCAGGAAGCCGGTAGAACTGATATTGCCGGACGACAACGACCTCGTAGCGCAGCTTTCCGGCAGGAAGTATGAGCTGACAGAGGCCAGCAAGATAAAAATTGAGAGTAAGGACGCAGTTAAGAAGCGAGGGCAGCCAAGCCCGGACGAGGCCGACTGCGTTCTTCTTTTATGTTTACCAGTGAAGCCACCAAAAAAGCACAGGGAGGTGAGAAAGAATGGCTAAGAGCAAACAGAGAATGGAGGCCCGCATTATCAAGGAGCATAAGCAGCAGGCCCCGGTCACAAAGGCGGACGTATCAGTACAGGTTACGCCGGAGGACGCATTCAACGCCGGAGACTGGATAATGCCGATGAATGACCGCATAGGGATGAAAACCCTTGTGAAGCACAGCACCATTCTCCCTCAGTGTATCAGAGCGTACAAGAACAATATCGCTGGTTTTGGTATAGGCGTGAGATACGTTGACGACGTAGAGGAAACCCCGGAAATGGCAGCAGAGTACAGCAGGGCGGAGGAGATTATCGAGCTGCTGAACATTGAGCAGGACACCAAAGAGGTGTTCGAGGACATCATCGAGGCGAGGGAGACCTACGGAGCTGCTTACATTGAGGTTATCCGGGACGTTGCCGGGGACGTGGTTCAGATTGAGTTCATCAAGGACACGCCCTCTGTTTATAAGACAAAGCCTCTTGAGCCGTACATCGGTTCGATGTACTACCACCACGGGAAAGAGCTTGAGCGTAAGAAACGCTTTTGCAAATTCAAGCAGGAGGTCGGAGGCAAAACGGTCTACTTCAAGGAGTTTGGCGACCCTCGAATTATGGATAGGAGAGACGGCAAGTACCTTGAGGAGGGCGAAACGCTTGACCTGCAATATCAGGCCAACGAGATTATGGAGTTTACCATTGGCACAGAGCCATACGGCGAGGTGCGCTGGATAGGCCAGACGCTCGGCGTAGACGGCAGCAGGAAAGCGGAAAACCTCAATAACAATTACTTCGAGAACGGCAGGCACACGCCTCTTATGATTATGATTAAGGGCGGAACGCTGACGGACGAGAGTTTCGACAAACTGCAGCAGTATATGAATGACATCAAGGGAGAGGCCGGTCAACACGCCTTTATTATCCTTGAGACGGAGAGCAGCGACGGGCGAACAGATTTCGACCAGCAGGAAAAGCCGGAAATCGAAGTCAAAGACCTTGCGAATATCTTACAGAAAGACGAGCTTTTCCAAGATTACCTCGATAACAACCGACGCAAGGTGCAGTCCTCTTTCCAGTTGCCAGACCTTTATGTTGGCTATACGACGGACTTCAACAGAGCAACAGCACAGACGGCACAGGAGGTCACGGAGGAGCAGGTGTTCCAGCCGGAGCGCAAGAGCCTCGCATGGGCGATTAACAACCGCCTACTGAACGGTTACAGGTTCCAGTACGTTGAGGCTTATTTCCTTGAGCCGGACATCAGCAACCCGGACGACCTCTACAAGCTGCTTACCGTCGGCAACAACGCCGGAGGTCTTACACCGAACCTTGCAAAGAGAATTATTTACAAGGCATTGGGAGAGGACAGCGAGGACTACCCAGAGAACCCGGACGAGGCAGCATGGGGCGATATTCCGTTGTCTTATAACAAGTCGCAGAGCAGCGGCATGGGATTCGACCTCGGACAGCTTACCATGAGCCTGCAAAAGCAGATTGAGAAAGCAGCTGGGAACCACGACGACGCTGTTGTTGCCGTGATGAAAGAGGTTAAGAGCCTTTTGAAGCAAATGGATAAGGAGGCGAGCTGATATGTGTTTGAAATGCGGCCCGCTGATTAAAGCCATTGACGCATACATCGAAAAGGCAGACGGCGACCTCTCCGACGCTCTCAAGGAGGAGGGCTACACCAAAGCGAAAAAGACCGTCAAGTACATTGAGGACATGGAGGACGGTGTTTCGGAGGCACTTCTGGACGAGACAGATTATATCGTCGGGGAGGTTGAAAAGGCGGTAGACCTCGAAGCCTTTGCAGCGGACATCTGGCCGAAAGTGAAGCTGAACGACGGAGTAAAGACAAAGCTCGTTACAGTGTTCAAAGAACAGTTCGACAAGTTCATGCCGGAATTTGTCGAGGCGTACATCAAGCAGACGGACAGAGGATTGAAGCTGACGCAGGTATCGAAGCGCACAACGGCATGGATAGAGCGTTGGAGCAGTGACCTCGGAGAGATTATGAAGCTCAACAGCCACAAGGAAATTGAGAATATACTCAAAAAGGGGCTTGAGAACGGCGACAGTATTTCGACCTTTACCCGTGCTATCCTCGACAGCGGAATACGGGACGAGTATTACAAGGCCCGCAGGGTGTCGGTCACGGAGGTTTTGAGGGCGCACAGTGTAGCGCAGCAGGAAGCATTCATGCAGTCCCCGGCGGTTGAGGAGAAGATGTGGAAGCACACCGGGGAATACAGGAACGAACCCCGACAGAACCATGTTGACATGGACGGCCAGAGGGTTCCTGTAAATGAGCCTTTCGAGCTGGTAGGCGAAGACGGAGGCACATACGAGTGTATGTACCCTCGTGACCCGTCATTACCGCCGGAGGAGAGTATCAACTGCCATTGCATTTGCCAGCCAGTAGTGAGTGAGGAAATCCTCGGTCTTTCCCTTGAGGAACGACAGGCATTGCAGCAGGAAGCCATTGACGAAATGGACGATGAATGGGAGCGAGAGCTGGACGAGAGAAACAAGGCGAAAGCCGGAATAGAGGAGGAATAGCCCTCTTGCTTTCTCAGACGGCGTAGGAGCTTCCAAAACGATACGGGCGGGGAAATTACCGTCTGAACAAATAACGGCGTTTCAGAGCCGTTCAGAGCTTTACACGATAAGAGGCAGCGGTGACGCTGCTTTTTATATTTTCAGAGCCTTTGAAAGGAGGTGAAAAGGGCATGAGAAAGGGCTTAAAGAAAGCCTACGAAATCACGGACGCTAAAATCAGTTTTGTTTCGCTGGTAGACAAGGCAGCCAATAAGCGTCAGTTCCTTTTGAAGAAAGCGGACGACGGAAAAGCGTCGTTTACGAGCTACGGCAGAATTATCAAGGCGGACGCAGAGAGCCACTATGTTACCGGCATTGTGTACGAACCTATGGAGGAGGACAGCCACGGCAACTACATGACCGAGGAGGAAATCACCAAAGCGGCGTACTGGTTTGCGAAGAATGGCGACAAGGTGGACTTGCAGCACAGTTTTGATGTTCTGGACGGAGCAACCGTCGTGGAAAACTGGATTGCGAAAGCAGATTTTGAAATCGACGGCGAGACAATCCGAAAGGGAACATGGCTTATGACCGTTGAGGTAACGGACGAGAGCGTGTGGGAAGCCATTGAAAAGGGCGACATCACAGGCTTTAGCATGGGCGGAGTTGGAAATTACAGTGAGGAGGACGTAGAGTTGGACGAAGTGACAAAGCAGGCAGCGGGCAGCTCAAAGAAAGGGTTGCTGAAACAGTTGGCGGCGGCATTGGGTGTCAATGTCGTGGAAAAGGGTGCTATGGCGGAGCTTTACGAGGAGCGCAGCAAAGGCAGTCTTTTTTGGAACGCCTTTAACTCCCTTGAGGAGATTTTATACAAGTATGACCCGATTACGGGACGCTGGCAGTATGAAGCGAATGAGGACAAGGTGCGTGAGTGCCTTGAGGACTTTGTTTCTATCATCACCAGCATTTTGACCGGGAAAGAAAGTATCACGAAAGCCATTGAAGCTGACCGCCCGGAGGGGATTGAAAAGGCCGGTAAGAAAATGAGCACCAAGAACAAGGATACCCTGTCGGGCATTTATGAAAGTCTCGGCACATTCCTTAAAGAGTTCGACGACCCGGAGGAGAACCCGGACGATGAAAAGAATAAATCCAAAGAGGACGAGACCGGGGCGGAGGACGACAAAACCAAAAAGAAAGACGAGGAGGACAAAGAAGTGACTAAACAGGAAGTTGAAGCGATTGTTACAAAGTCCCTTGAGGCTGCTATCGCAAAGGCTATGGGCGCAGGCGAGGCGGACGACAAGGGCGAGGCCGCAGCACAGGCGCAGGCAGCAGGCGTTGAGAAGTCCGAGGAGCTTACCCCGGAGAGTATCGACGCAATGGTACAGGCGGCAGTAGAAAAGGCTCTCAAGCCGCAGGAGGAGCCTCATGTTACTACCGAACAGGTGCAGAACATGATTACCAAAGCGGTTGAGAACGCTACCGCCTCTGTTCTGAAAAGCAGAGGGCTTCCGAGCAATTTCAACGGCGACGGAAGCGTACAGAAGTCAGCAGGTGAGGAACATTACCTGCACGGCATTCTCTAATACAACACAAGGAGGAAAAACAGAATATGAACAGCAACAGCACAATCATCAGAAAAGCGGCCATTTCCACTGGTTCGCTCACTTTCGGGCTGCTTAACCCGGAACAGGCCCGAAAGTTCATTCAGCAGACTTTCGACGCTACCAACCTCGGCGGCCTTATCCGCCATGAGCAGCGCACTGCAAAAACTGGCGAAATCGACAAGATTGGTATTGCCAGCCGTATTGTCCGTAAAAAGACAGAGAACGCAGACGACGGCTATCGTGCAGGCGTAAACACTTCCCAGATTGAATATGCGACTACCGCTATTCGGCTTCCGTGGGAAATTACTGAGGAGAGCCTGCGTGAGAACATCGAGGGCCAGAACCTCGAAAAGATTATCACCGACCTTATGACCGCACAGCTCGGTGTTGACCTTGAGGACTTGTACCTCAACGGTAACGAGGGTGCCGGTACTGCAAAGGCGTTCTCCGCTACGGAGACTTACAAGGCCGGCAATACCGTAACCTACAACGGCAGCGTCTACGAGTTCCAGAAAGCACACGCAGCAGGCGCATGGAATGACAGCGACGTGAGAGAAATCGGTGAGGCCGGTGATGTTGATTTCCTTAAAATCAACGACGGCTGGCTCAAGCAGATTGGCAACGGCGGCCATGTACTCGACGTTTCCACTCAGAGCGATATGAGCCTCGATATGTTCTACAAGGCACTCGGCTCTATTCCGAACAAGTACAACAACGGTAAGCTCCGCTGGCTCATGTCTCCTAAGAGAGCGCAGGAGTGGGAACTGTTCCTGCTTAACAAGGTTGTCAATGCAGGCGGCGCAGTGCCGGAGAGCGTTTACAGCAGCCCGGCCCGTATTCCTACTGTTGAATGCCCGTCTCTTTCTGACGACCGCATTCTGCTTACCGACCCGAAGAACCTTATCGTCGTAAACACTTACGATGTGAAGATTCGCAAGACCACAGAGGGTAAGGAAGCAATCATGCAGGATAAGCGTTTCTACGTTACCCATTTGGACTACGACCCGATTATCGAGGAGCTGGACGCTACTGCCATGATTAAGCTGAAATAAGGAGGGCTGGCCTATGTATCATTTGAGATTGATTAAAGCCCTCTCTTATACCGGCCTCGTAAGCGCAACACAGAAGAACCCGGACACCTTTACGGAGGATAAGGCTATTGCGGACGACGCAGTAGCCTCCGGCTATTTCACACTGATTGAGGACGAGGCAGAGGAGGAGCAGCAGGAAGCCAAGTACCACCTCGATAAGGCGCAGCTCGACGAAATGAAGTTCGACGACCTCAAGAAACTTGCGGCTGACATGGGTATCGACATAACCGGCATTAAGAAAAAGGCCGACCTCGTGGACGCTATCGCAGCCGTTGAGGTTGAACCGGGAGAGCCGGTGGACGATGAAAACGAGGTTGACTACGGCGAGGACGCAGGCAGCCCGACAATGATTGAGCTGCAGGAGCAGTAACAGGAGGTGCAGACATGGCAGACAGACCGTGGGTTACACCAGACGAGGTAAGGGAGTATTCCGAGATACCGGCGGTTCAGAAGCGCAGCGACGCAAGGCTCACGGTGGATATTGCGAGAGCGGAGCAGTATATCATCACATATACGCACAATTCATTCAAAGATATGGAGGAGGTTCCGCAGGCGGTCAAGACGGCAGTTCTTATACTGGCGGAGGCTTACGCTCACAATGCAATTGTCGCAGCCAAAGAGGTAAAGTCGGAGACATTCGACGATTACAGCTACACCGCAGAGTCAACGCAGATAAGCGTAGAGGCATTAGACCTCGCCGCCCTGCTTGACGGCTTTGTTATCACGGAGCCGAGAAACGGCGTAACACTTCGCATGAGGAAATTGTAGGGAGGTGCTGAATGAGTTTAGAGAACCTTTTGAACCACACCTGCAATATTTATCACGCAAGGGAGGAGCAGAAATCACCCGGTTATGGGTTGCCTGCCTCTCCCTCTTTTTATTACCCGGAGGAGCCGGACGTTGCGGAGCAGGAGTGCCACTTCGGAGTGCGCTCGCAGAGCGTCACTATCACGCAGACGCAGCCGGTAAACATCATGGACGCAAAGATAAAGCTCACACTTCCAATCGGGGCAGACATTCGCCTAAACGACAAGATTGTGGACTGCAAAACCGGGCTTGAGTACACGGCAGAGCAGCCCGTCGATGTAAGAGGACATCACCTATTCGCCTATATCAAGAAGATTGGGGAGGAGAAGATGTTATGAGCAGGTTAGACATCGACATGACAGAGTTCAAAGAGTTTTTCGGAAAAATGGAGCAGTTTGCGAAAGGGCAATTCAAAGAGGAGCTTATCGAGTATGTAGATACGATAGGCTTTGATTTTTTGCGGGTTGTGCAGGACGAAATCGTGCGCCGCAAGGTTATCGACACAAGATTGTTGCTCGCCAGCTTTGAAAAAGGCAGTGCAGGCAACATTTGGGAGATTGCCGACGGAGGGCTGACGCTGGAAGTCGGAACCAATGTGGAGTATGCGACGTATGTTCACGACGGACACTGGACGAACAGCAAGGGCGTAGCGCAGCGGTGGGTTCCCGGTTACTGGGAGGGAGACCGCTTCATATACGACCCGGCAGCAAAGACGGGTATGTTGCTGAAACAGAAGTGGGTAAAAGGCAACCCGTACTTTGACAGCGCAATCCGTATCTACAACAAAATTTTTCAAGCCAGCCTTGAGGTCAAGCTGGAAGAATGGCTCGACAAGTATCTTGGCGGCTGATAGGAGGCGGGAAAGTGCTTGAGCAGGAATTAGCCAGCATTATCAAATTCACGCTCGACAGAGCAGGAAACCCGTCGCCGTACTACTGGAACGTGCAGGAGAACTTCTGCGTACCAGCAGCTTATTTCCCTACGCCGGAGATTATGACAGGAGGAGAAACGCTACGGACGTATTCTATGGACTACGCATGGTATATCATGTTTTTCCACCATACGGCGCAGGAGGCGTATGCTCTTGGGCTTTCAGTTCTTACGGCGATTAAGGGCAGCAGGAACCTCATACCGCTCATAACGGAAACGGGAGAGCCAGCAGGAGGGAAACTGCGAATAGACGACCCCTCACTCAAGATTTTGGACGACGGGGCCGCACAACTTACGCTGAATTGGAGGAGCCGCAGGCCGTATGACATGACCGAGGCGACGAAAATGCAGACGTTTGAGGTGGAGGGCTGGAAAAACCCGGATATTTACATCGAAAGAGTGATACCGGCGGCCTTTGCAGAGGCTATCACGCATTGCAAGACCATGTACCCGACACCGCCACAAAACGCCGGGACAATACCCGGTAAACCATAAGGAGGAGCTTTTATGGCACAGAAAGACACGGCAGCCGGAGTAACCGAGGAGAAAACCGCCGAAAAAGCAGCGGCTCCGAAGTTCCCGGTGGAGAAACTGGCTGCGCATTGCAGGCAGCTTTTTGGCGTTTCCTCTTGCACCTTTGCAGGGGCGACGCAGGGCATGACGGGAGAGCACACCGTCGAAGAAATGAAAGCGCACATCAAGAAATGGTGCGGACAGGAGGTTAAGTAAATGGCAGGAGGAACATTCGACAAGCAGGTTGGTAAAGACCGTCCGGGTACTTATATCAACTTCCAGAGCGGCAAGCACGACACCGTAGGCGGCAGTGACCGTGGTATCGTCATTATCCCGCTCAAGAACCACAACTACGGCCCCAAAGGGGAGTTTATCACCCTTACGGCAGCAGCACCGGACGCTGCGTATGCAAAGCTGGGTTACAGCATTTACGACAGCGACGACAATCGCCAGATGTTGCTTATTCGTGAGGCGTTCAAGAAAGCCGCAACGGTCATTGTTTACCGTGTGAACGGAGGAACCGAAGCGAAAGTAACCGCTGCGCCGGTTACTGCGAAAGCAAAATATCCCGGCACGAGAGGTAATCAGTTCAGCTTTACTGTTTCCGAGAACCCGGTAGAGGGCTTTGACGTACAGGTAAACCTCGCAGGCAGCAAGGTAGCGGAGTACACCGGTCTCAAGACCGTAGAGGAACTGGCAGCGCAGGATTGCGAGTATATCACATTCAGCGGTACCGGCGCACTGGTTAAGAACGCCGGGGCAAACCTTACCGGCGGAACTGATGTAACCATGCAGAACGCCGATGTAACAGCACTGCTCGACGCAAGCGAGGGCGTGAAGTTCAACTGTATGTGCTTCCCGTTCACGGAGGCAGCTCTGCAGGCGGCAGCAAAGACCAAAATCAAGTACATTCGTGAGAACATCGGAAAGGGTGTTCAGATTGCTATTCCGAACACGGCCTCTGGCGATTATGAGGGCGTTATCAATGTTACCAACAGCGTAACAGTTGACGGCGTTGACCTCACAGCGGAGGAGGCTTGCGCTTGGGTTGCGGCAGCGACGGCAGCAGCAAAGAACACGCAGAGTAACACCTACGTCGAGTACGACGGTGCAACCGCCGTTGTAGGCGCAAAAACTCACGAGGAAGCGGTAGCGGCTATCAAGAACGGTGAGTTTTTCTTCTCCGTAAGCGAGGAGAGCAAAGTTGTTGTTGAGTACGACATCAACAGCCTTGTAAGCTTCAAGGACGGCAAGGACAAGTCCTACCGTAAGAACAGAGTTATCCGTGTGTTTGATACTTTCGGAGAGGCTTTGCAGCTCAACTTCCCTCCGAACAAATATGACAATGACCCGGACGGCTGGGACATCATGGAGGGCATTGGCCGCTCGCTCTTGAAGAAATTCAGAGACGCAGGGGCTATCAAGAACGTAGACCTCGACAACGACTTTCTTGTTGACAGAGAGCTTTCCGAGGGAGACGAGACCTATTTCAATGTCGGCCTCGAACCCGTTGACAGCTCCGAGAAAATCTACTTCACGGTCACTACACGATAAGGAGGATAAGCGGAAATGGAATATAACAAAAATCCGATTTCCCTTAGAGAGGGAAAGGTATTCATTGACGGCGTAGAGTGCCTTGATAGTGTCAACTGCACTATCAAATTTACGCCGGACGTTTGGACGGGCAAGCAGTTGGGCGAGCGTTCCAACAGCAGCCGTTGGCTGGGCTTTGCCATCACCGGCACTATCACCCGCCGCCGCTCCAACAACTGGCTCAAGACCAAGATTAAGGAATACGCAGCCAGCGGAGCGACCCCGGAGCTTACTATTCAGGGCATTATGAACGATTCCAACAGCGACTACTACGCAGCTCACGGCTCCGACGTTACAACCGTTGTCGGCTGCGTACTTACCGGCGATTTGCCTCTTACTGCGCTTGACAGCGAGGGACAGGTCGTAGACGACGCTATCAACTTCAACGGCAAAGACCTCGTATAAGGTCTGAAACAAGAACCAACAAAACAGCCCCTCGACGGCCAGAAACCGGGAGGGGCTTTATTCATTGTAAAGGAGAAAATTCATCATGGCTAAGAAAGATTTGAAATATTTTATGCGCAGCACTGAGACAGAAGTTGTTACCGCTCCCGGCCCGGAGAGTTTCAAGGACGAGGACGGCAATGTTATCCAGTTTGAAATCAAGGTGCTTTCGCAGGAGGAAATCAACCGCATCAACGACAACTACCGCCGCCACAGCATGGCAACCGACAAGAAAGGCAATCCGCTTGTAAACGGTGGCGAGATTGTTTGGAAAACTGAGAGGGACAGCGCAAAGGCCAGCCGTCACATGATTGTTGAGGCATTGCAGTACCCAGACCTCAAAGACCCGGAGCTGATGAAGTATTACGGCTGCGTTGACGTAACCGATATGCCTCTCAAGGTATTCCCGAAGCCGGACGAGTACCAGCACGTTTCCCGTATCGTTATGCAGGCCCTCGGCCTTATGAGCAAAGTTACTGACGACGAGGAAGTTGAAGCAGCAAAAAACTCATAAACACTCCCGGCGGAGACGGATATTGGGCGAGTATCTTGTGGCAGCGGCATAACCTCCGCATGGAGGAATTTTATGCCATGCCACGGAGATTGCAACTCTTGTATATTGCGTCCGAGCTTGAGGAGGACAGGAACCCTACGAGACGAGACACGAAACAGTGATTTATTCGTCCCCGATGTCGAGCGTCCATATTCTTTTCAGTGGGATTTTTTGCTTTATTTCATCATCGAGAGAGGAGTAGCAGGCGAGCAGTTCTTCGATAATTTCCCTTTTCGACCATAAGCGAACCTTGAAGAATTGCATAGCACGTTCACGCTCGACAGAGGAGCGGAAACCACTCCACGAAACCAAGAGGCCGTATTCAGCACCGACATTCGCCATAGTGCCTATGAGCTGGTCTAAAACGATACGGTCAATAGCGTCATTCGTTGATTTCACCTGTACGCAGATTTTCGGAGAGGAGAACCCAAGACTACCGGCAGAAGCAAGAATGTCAACGCCGTGGTCGGGGCCTTTTGGACTGACGTAGGTAACGAAACCTTTCGCCCGGAGGATTGCAGCAACGATGTGAGCAAGGCCGTCACCCTTGAAGTTCTGAATTATGAAATCGGAGATAGCGTCAAGAGATTCGGTCTCAATGTCCCGAAACGGGGAATTTCCCGGGGGGGGGTAAACGCTTGTTCACTATTTGGGGCAGGACGGAACAGGGAAACAGCTTTCTTTATTCTGGCCTCCTGCTTTATTTGGCAGGTGGTAATAGCAGCACCAAGCGAGTATTGAATATCCTGCTCAAAAACGCTTTTCGGAACGTCAGAGAACCACTCGACAGAGCGGGAGTGACGGTAACAGTCCTCGACCTCTGTATCAAAGGCATATTCGCCCACGATTTTTCCGAAATGGAGTATTCCGGGCAGATTTTTACTCGGAGTGATTACCCAATCATCGACAGACATTCGGCTGCTGAAAATGTGAGCTTGGCTTGCAAAATTTAAGGCCGCCCGCTCCTTGAGGGTTGGGACTTTTTCGAGGAAATACTGCTGGATTGCAGCTCTCCCGGAAAAGGAATTTATCGGTTTATCTATTTCTTCAAACGTGAAGTAGATTTTATTGTTTTCAAGGAACCGTGCTTCATGCTCCCCAAAGCGTCCGGCACGGCACAACCATATAGACATAGGCACAGACCTCCCATTTTTCTTAAATATTACCACGGGAGGAAGCGAAAAAGGGTCAAGTACCCAAAAAGCGGCAAAAGAAATCAAAATAAAAAATTTAGCCCCGAAACAGGACAGAGGAGGTGAGGATAATGCAAGAATTAAAAGCCAGATTTAGTCTGCTGGACGACATGAGCGCACAGATAGAACGAATTGCAGAGGCCGGTATGCAAATGGTTGAGCAGTTTGAGGACGCAGGCAGCGCAGCCGGAGACGCTTTTGACGGTATCGAGAGCGGCGTTGCGACAGCGGCAGGCTCAGTAGACGGCGTTGCAACCTCTATCGGTAATGTGCAGGAGGCGACAGACAGTGCAGCAGCCGCTATGGACGATTACGGAAACGCTGCAACCGGGGCGGCAGGACAGGCGGACGCACTGGCGAACTCAGCGGAAAGCGCAGCAGAGGCGGCGGAATCGTTTACAGACGCAGCGGACGGCTACGGAAATGCAGCAGAGCAGGCAGCCTCACAGACCGATTACTGGACGGAGGCAGTCGGAAACTACGATAAGAGCGCATTGGAGGCGGTTTACTCTACGGAGGAGCTTGTCGAAATGGGCTTCAAGTCAGCGGACGCACTGGAAGAACAGGAGCGAATGTTTGAACTCTGCGACCAGTCAGCAAGCAACCTCAGTAAGAGCATGGAGGCCACCACGGACATACAGGCCGAACTAAACTCGGCTATGGAGCAGGCGGCGGACGTTATGACGAGTGTTGCCGACAGCGAGAATGTTTCGGCAGAGACGAAAGCGGAGCTGGCAAAGGCAGCGGAGGAAGCGGCAGAGGCCATGTCGGAGCTGAATGCAGCGCAGCAGGAAGCGGAAACAGCTATGGCGGAGTATGACGCAGTTATGGCCTCCGGCACAACCGACCTCGGAGAGCTGGAAAGTGCAGCGGAACGGGCCGGAATTGCAGCGGAGAACCTTGCGGCGGCGAATGGCAGGGCCAGCGACGCTACGGAGGAGCTTTCAAAGGCGACTGAAAAAGCATCGGAGGAAGCACAGTCCGCAGAGAAGTCCGGGACAGAGGCTATCAGCGGCGTTGCAAACGCTCTCGCAGCAGCTGGAATTACGGCGACGGTAAAAGATATAGCCAACTCGGTTTACGACCTTGCAGAGGCTTTCAGCGACGCAGAGAGTACCGTTGTAAAGGCAACCGGCGCAAGCGGAGAAGCACTGGACGGTCTTACCACAAGTATGATGAACGCTTATGCGGCTTCTAAATCTGGTTCACTGGACGACACCGCCGGAGCTATCGGAGAAATCAACACCCGAATGGCACTGACGGGAGAGGAGCTGACAAAGGTTACAGGGCAGTTCCTTGACTATGCAGAGATTACCGGCACGAATGTTGTCGGCTCGGTTCAGAACGTCACCAAGATTATGAACAAGTGGAACGTCGAAGCGTCTGACGTGGAGAGCGTTCTTGATAAGCTGGCATACGCCGGACAGATTTCGGGAATTTCCGTAGACAGTTTGAGCAGCACCCTTATTACAGGTTCGGCCTCTTTACAGGAAATGGGCTTATCCCTCGATAACGCTATCAGCTTGCTTGCAAGTTTGGAGCTTTACGGCATGAACAGCACGACAGTTGTTACAGCTATGAGAACGGCGGTTAAGAACTTCTCGTCAGACGGCCTCGACGCTCAGACAGCATTGCGAGACACCATAACAGAGATTGCCAACATGGAGGACGCAGCAGACGCTACGGCACTGGCTATTGATACTTTCGGCAGCAGAGCCGGAGTTGACATGGCAAATGCTATCCGAAGCGGCGCAATCAGTGTGGAGACCTTAACAGGCACTCTTGATGTTGCAAAGGGAACCTTGAGCAGCACAGCGGAGACGGCGCAGACCCTCGACCAGAAATGGGAGCAGGCAAACCGAAACATCAGCACGGCATTCACAACGACGTTGCAGCCGACACTCGACAAGGCTTCAAGTGGGCTTGCGGACATTGCAAATTCCGTTGGAGATTTCTTGAACGAACACCCGGCAGTAACAAGGGCGATTTCAGCGGTAGGCGTAGGGCTGGGAGCCGCAGCGATTGGCCTTGCAGGAGTTTCCGCAGCCACGGCAGCGGCGACAGTGGCAACAACAGCATTCGGAGCAGCACTCAGCGCAGCCATTTGGCCGATTACGGCAGTTGCGGCAGCAATAGCAGCGGTCACGGCGGCAGTGCTTATCCTTAAAGGCAATTACGACGACGCATACGACGAAACCATGTCAATGACAGCGGTCACGGCGCAGCAGACGGCAGAGCTGGAAAGTTTGCAGGCCCAGTATGAGGAGGCTTGCGCAGCATACGGCGAAACGTCGGCAGAGGCTTCGAGCCTCAAGTATCAGATTGATACACTTTCAGCCTCTCTTGAGGCAAACGGAAAGTCGGTGGAGCAGCTTGTTTCAGAGTGCGATTCCCTTATTGAGAAGCACAACTCACTCATGCAGGAAATCGACGACGGAACGCAGGCGGTAAAGGATAACGAGCTGGGGAACCTCGCTCTTATCACAAGACTTACCGAACTGGCAGCCTCTACGGACAACACCGCTGGGAAGCAGCAGGAAATGGAGGCCATTATCAGCGGTCTTAATGACAGCATTGACGGGCTGAATGTTTCCTACTCAGATTTGATTGAGAACCAAGATTCGACGATTGCCTCTATCCGTACTATGGCGGAGGAACAGGCCAAACAGCAGAAGCAGCAGGAGCAGTACAACGAGTATGTGAAGCTGATACAGCAGGAAGCAGAGGAACAGGCCAAGCTCGCAGAAGTTACCGACGAGGTAGCAGCAGCGCAGGAGAGAGCCAGCACTGCTCAACATGAGCTTAACGAATCGTGGAAGAAATCAAACGGCGATTATTCTGGCTGGAAAATGTTCTGGTCGTGGACGAGCGACGAACAGGCGGCCAATGACGCAGCGCAGGACGCTCTTGAGGAAGTCACTGGCAAGCAGGAGGAACTGCAGTCAGCCCTTGATGAAACCAAGAGCAAAATCAAGGCCATTGAGGACGAATGGGGCGGCGTTAAAGAAGCAGCAGAGGAAGCGTCCGACGGTACAATCAGTTACCAAGAGGCCGTATCCGACGCATACGAGGGAGTTCGCACTAAGGTTGAGGAATTATGCACCGCATACGATGAAGCCTACCAAGCGGCTCTTGAGAGCTTTCAAGGCCAGTTCGGATTGTTTGATGAAGCCAGCACGAAGTCAGACGAATACCTCAATGCGACGGTTGCCAATGCTCAAAAGGCAATGGATAGCCAGCTCGCATACTGGGACACTTATCTTGCGAACGTAGAGACATTGAAATCCGTTTCGGCGGAGGATTTGGGCGTTACGCAGGAGAACTACGAGGCGTTAATGGCCTACGCACAGTCCGGCAGCGAGGAGGCCGCAGGACTGGCAGCCAGCATGGCAGACGCTATCAACAACGGAAACGCCGAGGCTGTTGCAGCTCTGGCAAATACCGTTGGAGAGGTACAGGCAAAGCAGGAGGAGGCTTCACAGGCAGTCGCAGACTGGCAGACAGATTTCACCTCCACCCTCGGAGATATTCAGCAGGAAATGACAACGGCAATCGAGGGCATGAACCTGTCAGAGGAGGCGCAGGCCAGCGCAAAGGAGACCATTTCGGCATATATCGAGCAGATTAGTTCGAGTGCTGGGGAGGCTTCGGAGGCGGCCAAGAGCGTTGCGGAAGCCATTCAGACAGCTCTCAAGACAGAGAGCGAGGCAAAGGTCGAGGTAGATGTAGAGTACAAGCCGAACACGGAAAGTCTGGATAACCTTACGTTGCCAGATAAGACAGCAGAGGCAGAGTATGAGATTAACACCAGTCAAATTGACGCTTACACCATGCCCGACACATCGGCGGAGGCAGAGTACAAGCTCAACTCCACGATTGTTGACAATTACACGCCGGAGGACAAAGAGGCGGACGCTATTTACGATGTCAATTCGCTTGCGGTTGACAACTGGCGACCACCAGACAAGACGGCGACGCTCACCTACAATATTACAACCTCTGGAAGCGTACCGGGTCATGCAAACGGTACGACGAATGCGGAGAGTTTGTTCCTCGCAGGTGAGAACGGGCCGGAGCTTGTAGCGAGACCGGCGGCAGCATACGCAAACGGCACGACAGACAGCACGGACTACTTTATCGCTGGCGAAAATGGGCCGGAGCTTATCATCGGTGAGCAGGGCAGCACCGTATTCCCGACGGAGGAGACGGACAGGCTGATAGGCGCACTGAACGACAGAGAGAAGCCATTGCAGGTAAGGGAGACATCGGGAAGCAGTACCGGCAAAGAGAAAACGTCGGAAGATGTGAAGCGTATTCTCCTTGAAATAGCAGGCAGTGGCGCAATCGAAGTCGGAGGAAGCGGCGGAGCCGATAAGGAGACCATTCTTGAGGTTCTGTACGACCATTTGAAGCCGGTTCTTATGAACATTATCCAGAGCGAAATTTACGAGGAGGGAGAGTTGTCTTATGAGTACTAAGTACCAGATGTGGTTGACATACAACGCAGAAAAAGAGAAGATTCAGCTCCCCGTCCTCCCGGAGAGCTTTGAGGTAAACAACGGCAGCAACAACGAAAGCATGAATATCACGGGGCTGGGCGAAATTGTTATCATGCAGAGCCGCCCGGCCCTGCAATTTAGCTGGTCTTGCTTTTTCCCGGCGACCAAGTTTCCGGGGCTGCAGGTCAGCAAGATTACAAAGCCCCTCACGCTTGTTCAGAAAATCAACACATGGAAAGCCAGCAAGAAGCCGGTACATCTTATTGTAACGGCCTGCGGCGTAGATGTTTACGCCACAATCGAGGAGTTTACCTACTCAGAGGAGGGCGGAGACCCCGGAACGTATCAGTACAGCATAAAGCTGAAAGAGTACCGGGAGATTACCGTCCGACGGGTTAAGGTGAATATTCCAAAGGCGACGGCAACCGTGAAGAAAGAGACACCGAGGGTCAACAACTCGGCGCAGCCAAAGACCTATACGGTAAAGAGCGGCGATTGTCTCTGGAATATTGCCAAGAAGTTTTACGGCAATGGGGCGCAATACACCAAGATTTACAATGCAAACAAAGGGGTAATAGGCGGGAACCCGAACCTCATTTACCCCGGACAGGTTTTGACAATACCGTAAGGAGGCGAGGACATGGCACAAGGGGTTAGCCTTATTGTTGTCAAAGGAACACAGGGCTACGATGTGACCGAACTCGTTGAGCAGATTAAGTGGAGAGGCAGAAAAGGAAGCAGCTCCCGAACCCTTACGGTAAAGCTGATTGACGACGACGGTTACAAACACGCCCGAAGCGGGATTGATGTAGAGCAGGGGCAGCAGTGCCTATTCAATTACAACGGGAAAGAGCTTTTCCGTGGAATTATTATGAAGCAGGTGCAGAACAGCAAGAAGCGGCTCACGTTTACAGCCTATGACAACGGAATTTACCTTGCGAATAACAAGGACACATTCACCTATGAGAATAAGACGGCCAGCGACGTGTTCAAGGATTGCTGCACGAGGTTCGGCCTGCCAATGGGAGAAGTTGCGAACTGCACTTATAAAATCCCGGAGCTTACCAAGAGTAAGACAACGGCGTTTGACGCTATCGCAGACGCTCTCAGCCTTGATTTCGACGCAACAGGTATAAGACACTACGTTGCCAGCGAAAAGGGCAAAATCAAGCTTCTCACGAGGCGAGAGAACATCATGCAGTGGGTTATCGAGGTAGGCCAGAACCTTTCAACCTACACCTATACCCGCAGCATTGAGGACATCAAAACCCGCATAAAGCTGGTATCGAAAGAGGGGACGACCATTGCAGAGAGGAAGAACAGCTCCCTCGAAAGCAAGATAGGCGTATTCCAGAACATCGACCAGCCGGACGAAAGCCTCACAAAGGCGCAGATAAATGACCTTATTGACAGTATGCTCGATGAACAGAGTACGCCGGAGCGCACTCTCGATGTTGAGGCGGTTGGGATACCAGATGTTATATCGGGTATCGGGGTTTATATCATCATCAAAGAATTAGGGCTGTCCCGGACGTTCTATGTGGACGAGGACACCCACATATTCGAGGACAACAAGCACACCATGACGCTGAAACTGAACTATGCAAACGACCTTTCCAAACCGGGAAAGGCCAGCGGAGCGCAGACTGGCGGAGGCGAGCATAAGGTAGGCGATATTGTTCAGTTCAACGGCGGATACCACTATGTAAGCAGCACAGCAGGAAGCCCGACAGGAAGCAAGTGCGCAGCTGGTAAAGCGAAAATCACACTGGTTGCAAAGGGAGCAAAACACCCGTGGCATTTGATACACCAAGACAGCAGTTCAAGGGTCTACGGCTGGGTTGACGACGGAACATTCAGTTAGGAGGTGCGGATATGGAAGAAAGCGAACAGACGAGCCTCAAGGGGCTTTTTCAAGGTATGTGCGGCGGTGATGTGCAGGTATTACAGGGCATTGTAAAGTCCGCAAGCCCTCTGAAAATTCAAATTGTCAACGACGAAAAGTTGGTTATCGGGCCGAACATCACCTATGTACCGAGGCACTTAACAAACTACACGACGACCTGCTCTCTTTCCAAAGGGGCAAAAGGAAGCGTGAACGGGCCTACATCTGACGGCAGCGGGCTCACGGACTTCAATTTCAGCGGCAGCATTACGGTATATAATGCGCTGCAAGCCGGGGAGACAGTACACATTCTGTCATTCAACCACGGCAAACAATACTATGTACTGGATAGGATAAGCTGACGTGGACGAGGTTTTTATTCCTATCCCTATCGACGAGGTAACAGAGGCGGAGGAGCAGCCGTCATTGACATACCGCCTTGACCTCGATAACGGCAGGATTGTGGGGAAAGTGGACGGGCTGGAAGCAGTAAACCAAGCTATACGGAAAGCAATCATCACACCCCGTTTCAAGTGCCTTATCTACGACGACCAGTACGGCAGTGAAGTGGAGGAGGCAATTATCACAAAGGACGCAAGCCCGGAATACATTGAGGCAGTAACAGAGGGATTTATCAAAGACGCTCTTGCGCCGGACACCCGGATATTGGAGATTTACGACTTTGAGTTTGAGTTCCAAGAGGATAAAGCCTATGTGTATTTTAAGGCGGACACCATTTACGGAAAAACAGAGATAGAGGAGGTGATTTAGAGTGTTTGAAGATTACACATACGAGCTGCTTATGGAAGATGTTCTCAACAATGCCCCGGAGGGAATTGACACGAGACAGGGCAGCGTATTTTACGACGCAGTTTCCGGGCCGGTAATGAAAATCGCAAAGCTCTACACCGACCTTGACCTCATTGTTGAAATGACGAGCGTTTCAACGGCAGTCGGGGACGCATTGGACGTAAAAGCCGGTGAATACGGCGTTACGAGACTGGCGGCCACGAAAGCAAAGTACAGGGTATCATTCGAGGGAACGCAGCCGGAGTTAGGAGAGAGATTTTACAGCGACGGCAAATATTTCGTTCTGAGAGAGGACACAGAAGCGAGCGTGTTCTACCTTGAGGCAGAGAACGTCGGAGAGGACGGCAACGAGATTTACAGCGGAACCCCGGCAGTCCCGGTCAACAGCATTGAGGGGCTTGAGGCTGCAACGTTTGGAGAGATTTACGAGCGAGGCAGCGACAGTGAGGACGACGAAAGCCTCAGAAGCCGTGTGCAGGAGAAAATCGCAGGCCCGGCAGAGAACGGCAATAAGCAGCATTACAAGACATGGTGCGAGAGCCAGGAGGGTGTCGGCAGGGCGAGAATATTTCCGCTATGGAACGGGCCGAACACGGTCAAGGGTGTTCTGATTGATACCACCGGGAAGCCGTGTGGAAAGGCAAAGGTTGCGGAGGTTCAGCACTACATCGACCCGGCGACAATGGGCTACACGGCAGTTGTTGACGGGAAAAGCTATGTTGTGGGCGACGGGCTGGGAGAGGGTGTTGCAAACCTCGGAGCGCATTTCACGGCAGCAGCGGCCACGCCTCTTACCGTTTCAATTTCCTTTTCGGCGGAGATTGCCAGCGGAGCAACGAAAGACGCAGTACGGCAGGAGGCAACAACGGCCATTGCAGAGTATTTCAAAGAGCTGGTATTAAAGACCACGGAGGCGGCGGACATTGTTGTGCGTGTTTCCAATATCGGAGCTATTTTGAGCAGCCTTACCACCCTACTTGATTACAGCGATTTGAAGCTGAACGGCAGCGCACACAATATCATTCCCGGAGAGGACGACGTACCTATCGTTGGGGAGGTGGTTATTGAATGAGGTTCTATGAGAAGCAGTTCGAGAACAACTTCGAGGAGCTGATAACCTACTATCCACGATTTTACCGGGACGTGTACGAAATGGTGGAAATCCTAAAGGCAAACGGCAGGGTATTTGACCGAATGGAGGGAGACATCGAGCAGACGTACCTCAACTGTTTTATCGAGTACGCCGACGAGGAGACAATCAAAAAACTGGAAGATTTTCTTGATATAAGACTTAACAAGAGCAGGACGCTTGAGGAGCGCAGGAGGCTCGTTAAGTCTTATTTTATTGGCTTCGGAAAAGTCTCCGCCACCATGCTCAAGGAAATGATACAGAGCTACACCGGCGCAGAGGTTGAGTGCAAATTTGAACCATTCGACGAGGCCGGAAACAATATGCTCTACCTCAATTTCCAGAGAGGCAAGGAACCGACGCTCTACATGAGCGACATCAACCTGCTTCTCTCGAAGAAAATACCGGCCCATATCAAGTGGAGGGCGGCGGTCACATACCGTTTTCCTATTGTCATTGGGAAGCGCAGGACGCACTACCCGTGTTCCTATGAGTTTTGCGGAACAAAGCCGGAGCCGGTTCTGGTTGCTTCTGCACATGGCATTGAGACGGTCACAGCACCCGGAGCCACCAATGCAGTTATGACCTATAAGAACAGCAGCGAGGGCGGCGTAACGCCGGAGGCAGGAACTACGCCGAACATTTCCACCCTTGCACACAATGACGCAATTAACGCCGCAACAGAGGCAGCAGTGACCTCCTGCGGCGTTGATTATATCCCGTGCGGGACTATTTACACATCACAGTAAGGAGGCAGCGCAATGGCATTTTGGACAGATGTTTTCTTGAACAAAGTTCGACAGGACTGGCTCAAGAGGATTGTGAAAATCCAGTATTACGCCGGAGGGGTCTGGTATGACGCAATGATTACCAATAAGACCATTGAGGGCGACACACTGAAAATCACAAGCCAGACAACAGACAGCAAAGCCCTTGTTGTAACTAGCGTAAGGCTGATTGACACGGGCGGAGACGTAGCCGGGCAGATTTCGGAGAGTATCACGAAACTTGATACGCAGGGTGTTATCACCCTTTGGGAGTTTCCACTCTACGAGATTACCAGCACACAGTAAGGAGGTGAAGAACAGATGTATAGCAATTTACAGTGGCTCGACCATGCAGTGACACCAGACCGCACATTCAAAATGCAGACCAACAGCGACGGAACGGTGACACTCACACCGGCGGGCAAAGTTATCCAGCAGGGAACGAACATGAGTGCGGCCAACTTCAACAACATGGAAATGGGGCTGACCGACCATGACCTCGCCGTGAAGATTTGTATTATGGCCCTTAGACAGATTGAGAGCCGCACGACGGACAGTGAGGCGGACATCGACGAGCTGGCAGCGGATATTCTGGCAGAGGTTACGCCGGAGGAGCAGACCGTAACACTGACAAATGGGGCGAGATACCCGTTCAACAGCAGCAGCAAGAGTGTGAGCCTCAAGGCGAACCGCAAGACCAAAAACTACACGGTGGAATATGAGGTAAGCAGCTCTGACGGCAACGTGGGAGAAATTGTTGTAGGCAGCAAGGCTCTCAATGGCTTCTCTATGGCGTTCACCGGCAGCGCAAAGACCGTAACCGTAAAACTGAAAATCAGAGGAGGAATTATCGCATGAAAGTAATTGAGATTAACGAGGGTTCAAAAATCCCTTATGAAGTGAGCAAGACAAAGATTTGCTTTGACGACGACCTCACAATCAACCTTGCAAAGAGACAGGAGGACTGGCCGGTACACATCGACATTCTCACCGACGGGGACGGCGTTCTTGTAACCGGCGCAGAGAGTGGCAACTACTATGTTGCGCAGATTGACATTCCGGCAAGGGAATATAAAGAGCCGGAGGCAACAGAGGAGGCAGCAACCGTCGAGGATGGCGGAGAGCATGCGGGTACAACCGACACTCCACAGCCGGAGCCGTTACCGCTGGATATGGAAAAGGTTACGCTCACACTTTGGGCGTTGGTAAATTACGAGGCATAAGGAGGAAAAGAGACAATGAGTAATTTTGATTTATCGAGCCTTGCGCTCGCTTCTGCGTTCCCTACGAACAAAATTCTGACAGACGACAAAGGTCTGCCGTCCGTCATGGTTTACATTCCGAAATTTAAGATGTCAGACGTTATCGACGGAGCCGGGGACAGCACTCACCCGGCTTTTATCGTAAATGGCGTTGAGAAGAACGGCATTTACATTTCCAAGTACCAGAACGTCGCATACAACAACAGAGCCTACTCTCTGCCAGGTGAAGACCCGAAAGTAAGTATCACGGCAGACACCGCTCGTAAATACTGCGAGGACAAGGGTGCAGGCTGGCACATGATGTCCGCTATGGAATGGGGCGCACTTGCTTTATGGTGCAAGAAAAACGGCTGGATGCCTTGGGGTAATAACAACTACGGCAAGGACACCAGAGAGACCATGAAGAAAGGCGTACCGGCCAAGTATGAGAGCGATGGCAGAACCGCTACTATCCTTACAGGCACTGGTCCGGTGGAGTATTCCCACAACAAGCAGCTCGACGGTATCTACGACCTTAACGGTAACGTATGGGAGTGGAGCGACGGCATGAGACTTGTTTACGGTGAGCTGCAGGTGCTTGAGAACAACAACGCAGCAGACAGCTCCAACAGCAAGGCGGCCAGCTCCGCAGCATGGAAAGCGATTGACGGCACGACAGGAGAACTTATCACGCCGGACGGGAACGGCACAACGACCAACTCCCTCAAACTTGACATGGTAAGCAGCAAGGGTAAATGGATTACCGGCACACTGTCCGACAAGAAAGACGAGGGACGAGGCTGCAGCTTCGCAAGCGTGACCGCAGATACCAATGTTTGCGACAAGGCAAAAGCGATTTTGTATGCGCTGGCTATGCTGCCGGACAGCACCACATTTGACTACGAGGGCGACTACTTCTGGTTTAACAACGGCAACGCCGAGCGTTTCCCGATTCGTGGTGGCAGCTGGGGCAACGGTGCGTATGCGGGTCTGTTCTACACGAACTTGTACCACCCTCGCTCCGTTTCCGCCTGGCTCATCGGCTTCCGCTCCGCTTTTTATGAATAACTGCAAACTGATTACTGATTAACTGACTGGGAGGACGGTAGTCCTCCCTATATTTTTGTAAGCAGAGGAGCAGAGTTCATGGCAGAAGCAGAAAAGCAGTACAGCAAGGAAACAACGAGTTTCCTGCTGAAAGAAAAGATTGCCGACATGATAAAGTACGGCAAAAAGGCTGTGGCGAATTTTCCTCGGCGAGAACGCCAGACGGCAGACGAGATACGCCGGACAATGCTCAACATGTACCGGCTATCAATCACTATCGAAAAGAAATATTACAAGAAAACCACTCTACAAGACCTCGATATTGAATTGGACGTGCTGCGACACCTTATACGGTTGGCGCAGGACAAAGACTACTACGACCAGAATATGGCACCGCCGTTATCATTCCATAAATACGAGGTTTGGAGCGGGCTTCTCAACGAGATAGGCCGTATCATTGGCGGATATATGAAATACGCAAAGCAATAAAAAGTTTTGGGGAGTAAGCCGGATAGCGTTTCCCGATTCGTGGTGGCAACTGGAACAACGGTGCGAATGCGGGTCTGTTCTACACGAACTTGAACAACCCTCGCTCCAATTCCAACTGGAACATCGGCTTCCGCTCCGCTCTGCCTCTATGCCGGACGGTTGGGCGTAAATCTTACGGGATTGCGCACGGAGCATAGAGCCAAAGGGGTTTGCTTCCCTCCCCGGCCAGTACAGACCGTGGGAAAAGATTAAATTGCCGTGAAAACGCCCGAATATGGCGCAGGAGGAGGCGAGAATAACAGCTACGGACGAGGCGGAAACGTCTCACACGGCGGAAATGGAGAAAAGCTGAATATGACAACGGAGATTTCACCAGAAAAGATACCGGGCATGGTGACGCTCGATGATATATACGATGAAATTTGCAGCTATGAGGGCCTGTACCAATCACACCTTGAGGCCAGAAAGGGTAAGAGATACCGTGACGACGTTTTGGTGTTTACGGACAGGCTGGAAGAAAACCTTATTGAGCTGCAAAACGAACTTATTTGGCAGACCTACAAAGTCGGCAAGTACAGGCAGTTTTATGTTCGGGAACCGAAGCTGCGCCTCGTAATGGCGTTGCAATACCGTGACAGGATTGTGCAGTGGGCGATTTACAGACAGCTTTACCCGTTCTACGACAAAATGTTTATTGAGGATTCCTACGCCTGCAGGAGGGGGAAAGGCTCCCATAAGGCGGCGGACAAACTTCAATACTGGCTGCGACAGGTCAGCAGGAAACCCGGAAAATGGTATTACTTGAAGCTGGATATAAGCAAGTATTTTTACAGGGTAGACCACCTTGTATTACTTGAGATTTTGAGCCGGAGGATAAAAGACCCTCGGCTCTTTCAGCTTCTTAGGGAGATTATTAACAGCGAGGACACCCGTTTCGGGCTGCCAGCCGGGGTGAGCCCGGACGAATGCCCAGAGGAGGACTGGCTGAGTGATGTAGGAATGCCGATTGGCAACCTCACATCACAACTATTTGCGAATATTTACCTCAATGAGTTAGATCAGCTCTGTAAACACGAACTGCATTTACACTATTACATTCGCTATATGGACGATGTAATTATCCTTTTGCCGGACAAGAAAGAACTGGCAAGAGTAAAGGCAATCATTGAGGAATTTCTCAACGATTATTTGCACCTCGACCTCAATAACAAGACGGCTATACGCCCTTGCAGTCTCGGCATTGATTTCGTGGGCTATCACATTTGGGCGACCCATAGGAAGCTCAAGAAGCAGACGGCTCGCAAGATTATCCATTCGGTTGACTGGATGTGCGAACAGGGAGAGAAAGGCAATATGAGTAAAGAGGAGTTTGAGCGCAGAGTGGCCTCATACAGAGGCATTTTATTACACTGCGACAGCTATGGTCTGAGAAAGAAGCTGAACAGCATTTATTTCGACCATGTTGTTACAGAGGAGCCGGAGAAGCAGGAAGCCAAACAGAAGCCGGAGTGCGCCGAGAGAAAATGCTACACTTGCCAGAATTTCCGCAGAGAGTTTTTCTGCGGCTATGGAGCTTGCAGGTGCGACATTTACGGCTCTTTGGACGTAGACCAAAAGGAACGACACCCGGACAGAACAGCGGCGACTTGCCCGGACTATACACCAAACGAATAGAAAAGGAGGGTATTGGAGTGTATATCGACGGAGATACGATAATCAGAGCGGCGGCTATTCTCGGTTCGCTTATTGCGCTGGGAACCGCCGCTTATGCTGTAATCAAGTGGTTTCAGAAGCAGGAAAAACAGACGGTTGACATCGAGGAGCTGCGAAAGAAAGAGGAGCAGGACTTAAAGGAACTGCGAGACGAACAGTGCCTCATTAGTTACGCTATGCTGGCTTGCCTTGACGGTTTGAAGCAGCTTAATTGTAACGGGGCAGTTACAGAGGCCCACAACAAACTTGAGAAGCACCTCAACCAGAAAGCACACAGACAGTAACAGGAGGCGGACATGAGAAGAAAGGAAACAAGGCGTGAAGTGCGAAAGAAGCCCTCCCAGAAAAAGAGCAGCGTTGGAGTTATGGATATTATTTTGATTATTGTCGGAATTTCATTGCTGCTTTTCACAACGGCCATGATAAAGCTCTTTAGAGAGTACGGAGCCGTCCCGGACACCCTTATTACCTGCGTATTTGCAACCCTCGGAGGAGAGTGCGGCATTATGGGGTGGATAAAGACCACCAAAGACCGCAACAAGGAACACCAGTGGGAACAGGAGGACAAAGCGGAGGCGAAAAAGGAAGCCCTCAAGCAGGAGGAACAGTCGCCGGACGGCAATATGTAAGGAGGTACTATGGGACTTACTGGAAAGAATGTTGAGGAAAAGATATGGAATTTCCTCATTGGTAAAGGGTTTAGCAAAGCCGGAGCCGCCGGGCTCATGGGGAATTTGTTCGCAGAGAGCGGCCTCAACCCGAAAAATTTACAGAACAGTTTCGAGAAGAAACTCGGACACACGGACGACAGCTACACCGCCGCCGTGGATAACGGCACATACAGCAACTTTGTAAAGGACAGCGCAGGATATGGGCTTGCGCAGTGGACGTATTGGAGCCGTAAACAGAATATGCTTGAGTTTGCACGAGCCGCAGGCAAGTCTATCGGAGACTTGGAAATGCAGCTCGATTTTTTATTTAAGGAGCTTTCGGAGGGGTACAAGACGGTACTGGCGGCACTGAAAGCGGCAACGTCCGTAAAAGCAGCCAGCGACAATGTGTTGCTGAACTTCGAGAAACCGGCAGACCAGAGCGACGCAGTAAAAACAAAAAGGGCCAGCTACGGCCAGACCTACTACGACAAATATGCAGGGATTGGCGCAGCGGCAGAAAACGGAGGTAACATTATGGGATATACAAACAGTTCACTCGTAGATTGCACAGTGAAAAGCCCGAACCACAGCGGGCAGAGAACGCACAAGATTGACCGTATCACACCGCATTGTGTAGTGGGCCAGCTCACGGCGGAGAGCATTGGCGGCTGCTTCACAAAGCAGAGCGTACAGGCCTCTTGCAACTACGGTATCGGCAAGGACGGCAGAGTAGTTCTCTGCGTAGACGAGAAAAACAGAAGCTGGTGCAGTTCCAGCAACGCCAACGACCAGAGAGCTGTAACGATTGAGTGCGCTTCTGATATGGCGGAGCCGTACACCATGAACACCGCAGTTTACAATAAGCTCGTGAAACTTATTGTTGACATCTGCAAGAGAAATGGACTGAACAAGGTTCTTTGGTTCGGAGACAAGGACAAGAGCCTCAATTACAACCCGAAAGACGGCGAGTGCGTTCTGACCGTTCATCGTTGGTTTGCGAATAAGAGTTGTCCGGGCAACTGGCTTTACAGCCGCATGGGACAGCTTGCGACTGCGGTTAATGCAGAGCTTGGCAGCGGCAGTAACACCGGCGGAACCTCTAAACCGGCCACAAAGACCGATACAGTAACGAGCTTCCCGGCGACACCGTTCACGGTAAAGGTTCTTATTGACGACCTCAATATCAGAACCGGCGCAGGCATGGGGTACGCAGTAACCGGCCATTATACTGGCAAGGGTACATTCACTATCACGGAGGTAAAGGACGGTTGGGGCAAGCTCAAGAGCGGAGCAGGCTGGATTTATCTTGGAAACCCGTCTTACTGCACCGTACAGGGCGCAGCGGCGACCAACCGCACATACACCGTAAAGGCCGGGGACAGCCTTTGGGCTATCGCAGCAAAGCAGCTCGGCAACGGCAGCAGATACAAAGAGATTAAGAGCCTCAACGGACTTACCAGCGACGTAATCAACGCCGGACAGGTCTTGAAGCTCCCGAACTAAGAGAGGAGGAAACAATCATGCAGGAGTTTATCACAGCACTTCTTACGGCGGTTATTACAGCCGCCGTCCCGGTCATTACCGTTTATGCGGTCAACGCCCTTAAAAAGGCAGGAGCAAATGCAGAGGCCGACACAGAGGACATCAAAGTAAAGGGCTACATCAATGAGATTACGACGGCGGTTGCCGACGCAGTATCGGCCACCAGTCAGACGTATGTTGACGCATTGAAGCAGGCCGGGAAGTTTACGGCGGAGGCACAGAAAGAGGCAGCAAAGAAAGCCCTAAACGCTTGTATCGCCTCCCTCACACCGGCGGCCACAAAGTTTATCGAGAGTGCATACGGAGACCTCAAAGAATACCTTTCCAACAAAATTGAGGCGGAGGTACGCAAGCAGAAGCTCTCAACCGGCATTCCTATCACTTCGGTTATGGAAAGCACCACGGACACAACGGCGGTAGCAGCTTCTACGGCAGCAGCAACCGCAGCCTCAGTCATTCAGACGGCCATTAGTCAGATTGACGCAGAGGCAAAAGCACCGGCAGCAGAGTGACGGTGTAAATATCGGGAATTTGTGAATTTATGATTTATGTTCTCCGGCGTGATATGCCACCAAAGCGTCGGGAAAGCCCCTCTCATGGAGAAATCTGTGGGAGGGGCTTTATTTTTTTGCCCTTTTACAGCATATCAGTTAAAAGTCCACAATTTCGGAACCTAAAATACAGCATAGTCAACAAATGTCCCATTTTGGGGTGTTATTTCTCTAATTTGGTTGACTTTGCCCCATATAGGGGCTATAATGAGGTCACAGTCAAGGAAACAACAAAGACAATTACCCAAAACGGGTCACGGAGGTATAGGAATATGGCAGCAACAAAAGAGCAGGAACGCAAGGCATTGGCAAGAATTAAGAAAATCGTCGAGGAACTGGGCGAGGATAGTTATATCGGAATGGCCTTTGAGGGTTGTTTCGAGGTAGCAGAGGAGAACATCGAGAATGACTTTGCTTGCAGCATGAAGCAGAGAGCGGAACACGCTGAAATGGAAGCCGGAAAGTACAAGAAAATGTACGAGGACACCGCAGCAGATTTCAAGGCAGCAGAGGCAACTATCGCAGGACTTGAGCAGAAAGTTCTCTCAACAGCAGAGGGCGGAGCAATCAAGGCAATCCTTTATCATTACCAGACAGAGGCCACAAGACTGGCTGACGAATCAGCTCAGAGAATTGTAGAGATTGCCGACAGCCCGGACACCCCGGAGTTTAGACAGGCAGTGCAGGATAACCGAAACAGCAAGAAACGCATGGAAGATAGCAAAGCACTTATCCAGAGAGTTCTTGACATTATGGCTTAAATTTTACCCTTAAATGACCCGAAATGGGTCACAAAACAAGCGAGCCGGGGCGCAGATACCCCGGCAGGAGGCAAAATGATAACAGAAGAACAGGCAAGAGCGCAGGGAGCCGATGATATTGATATTTTCTTAGGTATTTGCAACGAGGAAATCATTCCGTCAAGTAAGCCGTCTCGCCTTGAACAGCTTCACGGAAAAATTGTTGGCACACGAACAGAACCGTATCACGACGTGACAGTATATGAGGACGGTTACGAGGATTGGTTCTACATCGGAGAATAGGAGGCAAAACATGAGATATTACAGCATTATGCGCCCGGTAATGCCGGGCAGCTACCCGAAAAAGGCAGCAGCACAGGAGATTGAGAACTTCGACGAGAAAACATTCTGCGAGGAGATTGGCCGGGAGGCATGGGGCTACATCGACTACTCGGAGGAGCTTACAGAGAGCGAGGCTGCAGACTATGAGCTGGTTCCGGCAAAGGAGAACAAAGAGGAAATCACAAATAAAATCGACGCTCTGTTTGAGGAGCTTGTACCGGCCTCCGGGAAAGCAGATACCGTCGCCGGAGAAATTATCAGAGCGGTTTGCAGGATTGGCTATCGCTGGTTCAATGATGGAGACATGGTCGGCGTTGGATATGGGAAAGAGACCTGCAACCCGGCAGCGAGATACCTTGCGGAGAAAGCCGGAAGCAGGGTTGAGAGGGCTATATCGGATATGTGGGGAGATTTCCTCCCGGATGACATTTACGAGAAGCGATTACAGACCCTTAATGTGGAAGTCTTGGCGTTCCTTGATTTACACCCGGAGCTGAAAGGACAGCCGAATAGCGAGGATATGTGGGACTATAAGGACGAGGCAGAGGACGTAGACGACAACTACGAGGACGACGAGGAAGAATATGAGGAGGAAGATTACGAGGACGAGGAGGACTGGTAATCGCTCCCTTAGATACAAATTTTCAAAATGGAGGACAAGAAACAATGAGTGAAAGAAAATATTTCCCTATCAATGAGAGCAGCGCAAGAACAGCGCACAACATGATGTCTATGAGAGACTATTCCGAGGGCAGCACCACAAGCGCATACCGCAGCGAGGTTGACAAGGCGTATGAGCTGGCGGATAAGGTTGCAGAGAAAAGACCGGCAGAGGCAGAGAGAGCCTACCGACTGGCGGAACGCTACGCAAAGAAAATGGCGGAGTATTACAACAAGGACAGCAGTATCGGCATGATGTGTCCGTCGGTTCTTATCAGCGGAGCCGGTAACTTCCCGACCAAAAAGAAAGAGAGACAGGTCGCAGCATGGGAGCGTAACCACCAGTTCTACAACGACATTCAGAGTATTCTCAGAAAGATTGAGGGTATTCTCTACGGCAAGGAAATCATCAAGTCCGACGACGAGAGGGCAATCGAGAAGTTGGAGGAGAAACTGGAAGATTTGAAGAACCTGCAGGAACTTATGAAAGCGGCGAATAAGGCTATCCGCTTGAAAGATACAGAGGCAGGCGACGACAGACTGAGAGAGCTTGGTTTCAGCGAGGAGGAAATCAAGAAGCTGCGCACCCCGGATTTCTGCAACAGATTTGGTTATGCGAGCTATGAACTCACGAACAACAATGCGAATATCCACCGTATCGAGGGGCGTATTAAGAGCCTCAAGGCGGCCAAAGAGAGAGGAACCTCGGAGCAGGAGTTCAAGACCTTTAAGGCGGTGGAGAACACGGAAGCCATGCGATACCAGATTATCTTCGACGGAAAGCCGGAGGCAGATGTCCGTACCCTGCTGAAATCCAACGGGTTCAAGTGGGCTCCGTCGCAGGGAGCATGGCAGCGTCAGATTACCGCAAACGGTAAGTGGGCGTTCAACAGAGTTATTGAGAAGTTAAAGGAAATGGAGGAGGAATAAGGTATGCTGCAAAATCTCAAATATTACAAGGAGAGCCGGGCCATGCAGGAGGCCGTAGAGGGAGAAAACTACAAGCACGGACAGTATTACACTACCTGCGTAATCGGGGTATATTCACTCACGAGCGGTATTAAGGCGTTCCCGTGCGGGATTGGGGACGATTACGAGCTGAAAGGCGAGGGGCTGGTACAGGTGCTTGAGTTTATCCAGAAGCAGCGAGAGGCAATCGCCTCCCGCTACCCTGTAAAGACCTACGAGGGCTGGCAGGAAAGTGGCCTCCCGACATTCGAGGACTACTGCAAGCCGGGAGATACCGTGGACGAGGCAATGGTGGACTATTTTATGAACTGCGTACCGCCGGTTTCTATGAGTAGTTCGTGTGCGCAGGCAGGCGAGGCGTACAACCATGTGCCGGACGATAAGAACAGATACAGAGCAACCTATACGACGTTTGTACGTCTCTCGTCCTCTCAGTGGCGATTTGCCGGGTATTGTTACGCCGGGGAGACAACTAACCGGGTAGAGGCGGAAACGAGCCTTGAGAGGCGCATTAAGGAGGCAAGGACAAATGGATAAGGACTACAAAGAGAAGATTAGAAAGCTGCTGGCGTTGGCAGAAAGCCCGAATGAGCATGAGGCACGGGCGGCACTTCTGAAAGCCCGCCAGCTCATGGCGGAGCATAAGCTCACGGAGGCGGAGCTGAAAGATGTTGAGAAGCAGCAGGTAAAGGACGTGAGAACCGACATCACCTGCAGCAAGAGGAGAGACCCGTGGATAGTAAGCCTCTCGGCGATTATCGGAGAGAACTATTGCTGCAAAGGGTACAGACACCGCAGGTACGGAGAACAGACGAACTGTATCGGGTTTATCGGCCTTGAGGACGACGTAGAGATATGCGTCGCAGTTTTCAAATACGCCGTCGATTGCGTCATCTCAGAGATTAAGAACATCAAGAAAGAGAACGCCTGCTATTACAGCGACTATGTAAAGAGGCTCTGCAACAGTTACGGCTATGGATTTACCGCCGGAGTTTCGGAGGCATTCAGAAAGCAGCAGGAAGAAAATGAGCAGGGCTGGGGATTGGTTCTGGCTATGCCGAAAGAGGTCGAGGAGGCTTCGCAGTATTTGGGACATGAGCAGTTCCAGAGCCGGGCGCAGAAGCATTTACAGGGCAGCGAGTATTACAGAGGTTTTGAGGAGGGGACGGAGTTTGACCCGACAAAGAGACTGGGAGAGGAGGCGACGGTATGAGCGCAGGATATGACAAGTTGAAAGCAGCGGTTGACAAGGATTGTGTAAAGGACGGCGGAACCATGCACCCGGAGGGGTGTGTGGCCTGCGGAGGAAAGTGCTCCCATAAGTATTGCGATAAGTTCAAGTGGGTTATCGACAGAGCCAAAGCCTATGGGGAGGCTACCGGGCTGAACTGGGAGGATGTTCTTGACGGCTGGGAGACCGACAGAAACTATTGGTACATGAACTACTATCAGGACTGTAACCAGCCGGAAATCAAAGCAGGGAAAGTGAGGGTATTCGGAACGATACTTGAGTTGAAAGAGGCTATCGGAGAAATGAAGTTCCGTTGCCCGTCCTGCGGAAAAGAAAGTCCGAACCCTTATGAATGTAAGGCGTGTGGTTGGAAAGTTTACGGCCTGCTGGGAGACATGGGGAAAGGCGTTTTTGTCTATGTAAAGGAACAACTCAGAGGAGAGACCATGTTCATGCCGATATCTTGGGAGGAGGACAAAGTATGATTTTCAGAAACGGCACCCACGCAGAGGAGTGGGCGGCAGCAATCTACCGGGCAGACGCACACCGGGACGACGATACAGCGAACCCGTACTTCGGGGCGAGCCTCTTTCTTATCACGGCGGTTCCGGGCCTGTATGACCGGGTAAAGGAACACATTCACAACGGCTGGGCGGACTATTCGGAAATGCTTGAAATGAACCTATCCAGTGGCGAGAGGCTTATTGTCGAGCTGGCCGGGAACTTTTACAACGGCGGTTTCTTCGACGGATACAAGCCGTCGGACATTATCGAGAAACTGGACGCAGATACCGTGGAGCTTGTCGCCAGAGCCTTTGTACTGCGGAGACAACGCATTGACATGAATACGATTTTTGACTGAAAAAAGTTGAAAAAAATTCTCGGAAATGGTTGGGTTTCGGAACCCAAAAGAGTATAATATAATTACAGTCAAGGGAAACCAAGACGAGTAAGACAGGCAAGGGTCGGAAAGGAGGACTTCATGGAGGAAATGACAAAGGAAGAAATGCAGAGATACCTCATCAAGGAAGCGCAGAGAGGTAGCACGGAATTGGAAGCATACAGAAACTTGATGGAGATTCTTGGTATCGAATTTCCGAACGACAACAAAAAAGCCGACTAAATAGTCGGCAAGGCACGAGTAAGGGAGGGCGGGCTTGCCACCGCTCCCCACTCTTAAAATATTATATCACGCATTCAGCGGAATGGCAAGAGGTAGGAGGTACAGAAGTTTGGCAAAAACAGGGCGGCCACTCAAGGAAAAGACCGTGTTATCACATAATGTAAAAGTCCGCCTTGACGACGAGACCCACGACAGATTACTCATTTACTGCGGGAAGAACCATGAGAAAGCCGCAGTTATCAGAGAGGCACTGAAAGCGTTCCTCGATACGGCAGGAGTACCCCACTGGGAGGACAAGGCAGAGTGAAAAAGGCAGGCAGAAAGCCGCAGATTATTTCCGACACGGAAAAGACCGAATACCGCCGGAATGGTTCAGAATATTTTCGGAAACACTTGGAACGGGCATGGAATTTCCAAAAATAAATCATTTAACGGTTAATTTAATTAACGAGCAACAGAGGGAAGAAACACCTGTATTCGAGAGTTTCCGGGGAGAAAACAGAACTATTCCGGCATTTCGGAAGTGTAATAGTTACATAATCGACCATTCGACGACGAAAACACCACAAAGTAAAGTATAGTAAAGTAAAGGAAAGTAAAGTAAATAATATTTATGCGATAATTCGGAAGGGAGGTTACACTATGGCTCGTAGATTTAATAACACCGCAAAGCGTCACAATCACCTTACGGCAGAGGAAAAGTGGGAGAGAGAAACCACACAGCTCCGTGCACTTGCCACCTCACAGTTTGGAGAGTATTGCAAGAATCGTTTCAACGTCCCGGAGGTGGAGGAAGCCGAAAAGGCGTTCAAGGAAGCCTTGCGGCAGATTTCAGACCCGGAGCTTAGAAACACGCTTGATATGGCGACGGGAAAAATCTCATACGCCTATGAAATCTTAGGATTTTGTGCTGGACATTTTGCGCAGGACAGTAGGAGCCGGGCCGCATTTTTTTAGGCTTATTAGTGATAACCTTAGAAGTATCACAAATAATATTTCATAAAAATTACCACTTAATCATACCCTTAAAATAAGGAGTGATGAAATGATAATTTATACTGTAAAACAAGGAGATACCTTAGAAAATATAGCAAATGAAAAGGGTGTTACAGTAGAGCAGATTTTAAATACAAATTTTCCACCTAACCCTGACAATTTGGTAGTAGGTCAGAAATTGGTTATTTTAGTACCGGAGGTGGAGTACATAGTAGAGGAGGGGGATACCCTTAATTCTGTAGCACAGAAATTTAACACTACAGCTGTGGATATACTACAGAAAAATCCGTCTATTGAAAATGCTCAGATATACACAGGGCAGAATTTAGTTATTGAATATGAAAACGGTGAAGACAAAAAATTTATTGCTACAAACGGCTATACATATCCCGATATAGACAGGCAACTTTTGCTTAGAACTTTGCCCTATCTTACTTTTCTGACTATTTTCACATATGGTTTTACAGATGAGGGAGTGTTAATAGAACCGGACGATACTGAACTTATAAGTATAGCAAGAGATTACGGTGTTGCACCGGTTATGCTTGTTTCCACTTTAACAGAACAGGGAACTTTTTCAAATGTTTTGGCTAAAACTCTATTAGAGGATAATGTTCTACAGCAGGTTTTAATTGAAAACATTATTACTATAATGGAGCAAAAAGGCTATATGGCTTTGGATATTGATTTTGAGTATCTTCCTATAGAGGACAGGGACAATTATATTGAGTTTGTATCCAATTTGACAAGACAGTTAAATGACAGAGGTTTTTTATCTTTAGTGGCACTTGCTCCAAAAACTTCAGTAAATCAGCCGGGCTTGCTCTATGAATCTCACGATTACAGGGGATTAGGTGAAACTGCTAATTTGGTGCTTTTAATGACCTATGAATGGGGATATACCTATGGACCGCCAATGGCAGTTTCTCCTATAGATAAAGTGGAGGAGGTTATAAGATTTGGGGTAAGCCAGATAAACTCTCAAAAAATATTAATGGGTATACCCCTTTATGGTTACGATTGGACATTACCTTATGTAAGAGGAAATACCGGAGCAAAATCTCTTTCACCACAGCAGGCTTTGGAAATAGCGTCAGAAAATAATGTTACTATAGAGTATGATGAAGTAGCACAAGCACCTTACTTTTACTATACTAAAGACGAAAGTTCTCACGTTGTTTGGTTTGAAGATGCAGATAGTGCAGTGGCAAAGTTGAATTTAATAGATAAGTATAACCTTGTAGGTGCAAGCTATTGGAATATTACAAAGGATTTTCCTCAAAATTGGCTTGTGTTAATTTCGCTATATAAGGTAGTAAAACTTTTATGATAAGGCTGGCAGCTCTTTTTGTATGTACAGTTTTAGGTGCAGGCTTTGCTACAGGACAGGAAATTATGAGGTATTTTACAGACTACGGAATAGTAGGTCTTTTAGGAGTGCTTGTAAGCAGTGCAGTTTTTGGACTATGCTTATACAAAACAAAATACTATAACAACTTTAGTGAAATACTTGACGATATGCCTTTTTGTGCCGAAGTGGTAATATTTCTGTCCTTTATTATATTTTATTCTGCTATGATTTCGGCTATGGGAGAAATAGTATGGGAGCTTTTCGGTGTAAATAAAGTTTTAACCGGTGTTTTAATGGCTTTTTTGGTGTGTACACTTACCATTATGGGGGCAGAAAATATTATAGCTTTTAGTGAAATAATATGTCTGCCTATGATAGTGATTACAGTAATTGTTGGCATAAAATTAATGCTTATGCCTATGGAATTCAGACCTCCGGCAAGTAGTGTAAAGGGTGCATTTTCTCCACTTATATATGTTTCTTATAATTTGGCATCTTCTTTGGCTGTTGTAACTGAGCATAAATATAAAAAAGGTATGGCAACTTTTTCGGCAATTTTAATTGGAATTACGGCTTTAGCTATAGCGATACCATTGTATAAGTATTACGGGTTTGTAAAAAGCTGTCCTTTGCCTGTACTAAGTTTATTGCCACAGGGGGAATTGCTGACTTATTTATATATTTTTACAATAGGTGGAGCAGTGTTTACAACGGCTGTCAGCAACAGCTATAGTGCATCACAGTATTTGGAAAATAAGACAGGAAAAAATAGAGCTGTTGTCTGTGTTACAGTGGCACTTTTGTCTTTGCTATTGTCTTTTATAGGCTTTGAAAATATAGTGGCAAGGGGATATTTTGTATTTGGTTTAACAGGGCTGTTGCTGATGTTTAAGGTACTGTTTAAGAAAAGGACTAATTGATAAAATCTTCTCAATAAAGTAGTTGACTTATAGAAAAAGTTAGCTTATACTAACCTTGTAAAGGTAGTAAGTTTGCTTATAAGAGAGGTGCTTTATATGGTAGTTTTAAATGTACTTTTAGATGTATTGACATTTGGTTCTATTATTTGTGCTATGCTCTTTTTAACTTGGCTAAAAAATAGAATTATGAAAAAATACGGACATTAAAATTAGGAGATGATTGACTGTGTCAACAGTTATTATATGTATAGTATTAGCTTTAATTATAATTTTCGCTATTGTCAATTCGGCAAAACACTTCAGAGGTGAAGGTGGTTGCTGTGGTGGTGGCTCTGACATTAAAGTAAAAAAGAAAAAACTTGCAAATGTTAAAGAAACATTGGTAATTTCTATAGATGGTATGACTTGTAAAAACTGCTCTATGAGAATACAGAACAAACTTAATGAAATGGACAATGTTTCTGCTGATGTAAGTCTTCATAAGAAACAGGCTGTTGTGGAAATAGAAGACGGCGTGTCACAGGAAGATATAAATTCAGCTATAGAAAGACTAGGCTATACAGTAACTAACATTGAGAAGAAATAGTTTTATAAGACTCTTTTGTAATGATATATACGAAAGAGTCTTCTTTTATGTAAACCACAATTAGTTTATATAAATTTACATATATTTTATTTGTAAAAAATGCTTGACAATTATTTAACAATATGCTATAATAAGCACATAAGTTAAATAAATAAGCCTTTAAACATATTTTTATAAACGGAAGTCCTGTAGTGTGTATGGGTCTTCTTTTTTTGTGCCTATACTTTAAAAGTAGGGGCTTTTTTAAGTATTAAGTCAATTTGTTTTAAAGTATGTCACGATATGTCATTAATCTTGGTGTATGTTAAAAGAAAAAAACTATATCAGGAGGTAATGATAATGACAGAAAATTTTAAAAAAGTAGTAGATAAATATATTGAATGTGGAGATAAAAAAGAGGCTTTAGCTTTTGGAGGATACCAAAAGAGAAGTATTTATCTATTTGATAAACCAGATGTCAAAGCTTATATTGAAAGTAAAAGTCCTAAAATTGCAACATCAGATGAAATATTGGAATATTGCTCCAAAATTATGAGGGGCGAGGAGGAAGAACTTGTACCAATAAAGGAGAAAGACGATGAAGGAAACACAGTAATAACAGTTCTTAGCCAGCCTGTGCCTTTAGCTACCAGAATTAAAGTTGCTGAGCTTTTGGGAAAAAGAAATGGTACTTTTTCGGAAAGTAAAAAAACGGAAAATGTTTTGCCTGTTGTAATAAAGGATGATTTATATGAATAATGAGGTAATATCTCTAAAGGAGATAGTTGGAGAAGGTTATAGCGATTTTTGGCACTTCAAGGGCAGATACAGAGTGTGCAAAGGCTCTCGAGCCAGTAAGAAATCCAAAACAACGGCACTTAACTTAATTGTTCGTATGATTGAATATCCGTTAGCAAATATTTTAGTTGTAAGAAAGGTGTATTCTACATTAAAGGACAGTTGCTACACAGAATTATGCTGGGCAATACATCGACTAAAAATGGACAATTTTTTTGAATGTAAGACAAGTCCGCTAGAAATTATGTATATTCCTACAGGACAAAAAATATATTTTAGAGGACTTGATGACCCCCTTAAAATAACATCAATTACAGTAAAAACCGGCTCTCTCTGTTGGCTTTGGATAGAGGAGGCCTACGAAATTACAAATGAAGACGATTTCAATATGCTTGACGAAAGTATACGAGGTAGTGTGGATAAAAGTATTTTTAAGCAAATAACAATTACCCTAAACCCTTGGAACGAAAGACATTGGATAAAGGCTAGATTTTTTGACAGGGAAGATAGTAATATAATGGCAAAGTCCACAAACTATATGTGTAACGAATGGCTTGATGAAAGTGATTTAAAGGTTTTTGAAGATATGAAAAAGAACAATCCTCGCCGATACAGAGTTGCCGGCTTAGGTGAGTGGGGCATATCTGAGGGCTTAGTTTTTGAAAACTGGGAAGAAAAAGACTTTAGCATAGATGAATTAAAGGGTGAAAAGTGTTTTGAAACTGTTTTCGGCTTGGATTTTGGGTATACTAATGACCCAACGGCTCTGTTCTGTGGCTTTATAAATACAGAAAAAAAGGAAGTTTATGTTTTTGATGAGCTTTACAAAAAAGGTATGAGCAATGAGGCTATTTATGAGGCTGTTGTGGAAATGGGTTATAAAAAAGAGAAAATCAGAGCTGATAGTGCAGAACCTAAGTCTATTGACAGATTGAGAACACTGGGGCTAAAGGGTATACGACCGGCCCGAAAAGGGAAAGACAGCATAAACAACGGCATTGATTTTCTTCAAGATTATAAAATATACGTATCACCTAAATGCCAAAATTTTATTACGGAAATAAGCAATTATACTTGGGATAAAGACCTGAATGGTAAAATGCTTAATAAACCGGTGGATAGCTTCAATCATCTTATGGATGCAATGAGATATGCTGTGGAAGAAATATCAAACGGTGAAATGTTCAGTTTTGAATAATAATGTAAAACACAATAAGAATTAAAAGAAGAAAATATAGCTAAAATTTGGTTTACATAAATATATCTAATATGTGCATTTTTAAAGGGCTTGTAAACAGGTATAATGTGAAAAATGTAAACAAAATATGAATTTGTTTCAATTATATAAAAAATGTTGAAAAAGATTGCAATTAAAATGGCAGTAGAGTATAATTAACCTTAAAGTATTAGGAATATATTTCCTTTGCTTTACACCCCCTTTTAAAGAACTCTTATTGATAAATTTTTGTTGTTGGTTTATGAATGGGTTAATTCTTTAAATAACCGTTTACTAGACGGAATGCTTTTATAGGGATAAGGCATAATTAATAAAATTAAAAAGGAGTAAATATGGGGGAATTTTACTCCAAGAGATATTTTTATAAGGGAGGAATAGGAATGACACAATCTTTAAAAAGATTTGCAAGTGCAGTTTTAGCTCTCGTTATGGCTATGACTTGCCTTGTGTTTACTAATGTAGCAAGTGTATCAGCTGCTGAACCTGCAACATTTGGTACTTATACTATTGGTACAAGTGCTACAGGCGATTTAGCAGTTACAACAAAAAGTGCTACAGTTGGTAATGTAACTTTCAATTTGAGAAGTATTAGTACCAATAACGGTACTGTAAGAAAAGGTTCAAGTGAAATAACTTTTACAACTACTAAATCATTTACAATTAATGCTAAGTTTACGGAAAGTAGTAGTAGAAATGTTGTTATTACTAACGGTACTGACACAGTAGTATTGAAGTCAGGAGAAACTTCTGCAACACTTCCTGCTGGCGATTATACATTGACAAATGATGATACAAAAAATAATAGTCAGATTTCATCTTTTACTCTTGCAGAAGCAAGCAGTGAAGAATCATCAAGTGCAACAACTACAACAGAAGCAACAACAACAACAGAAACTACAACAGAAACTACAACAACAACTACAACTGAGGCTACTACAGAAACTACAACAGTTTCAAGTGACTATGTTGCAATGGGTTCTTATGATTGGAATTCATCTACTTTAGGTGGCACAGCAAAGACAGGTACATATAAAAATATGACTTATAGTCTTAGAAATGTGTCTAGTACATATGTACAGTTAAGAAGTGAAAATACTATTAAATTTAAGGTAGCACAGGATTGTACATTAACAGCAACTTTTAGCAATAATGGACTTTTTATTAATGGTACTGATGAATTAACATCTGGTAAAGCATATTCATTGAAAGCAGATACAGAGTACACATTAACTGGTGATTCAGGTAATACAAACTTAACAAAGCTTGTATTTGCAACAGATTCAACAGAAACAAGCACAGAAACAACAACTACTACAACAACAGAGACAACTACTGAAACTACAACAGTTAGTGTTCAGGTTTGGACTCCAGATAGCGATAGTGCAATTTTAGGTTCAGCTGTTAGCGGTTTATCAACTTCTACAGCTAGTGGTCGTACATCAGCTTTCGTAGATAGCATTTTTGGTGATGGTGAAACAGCAACAGGTGCTATTAATGAACAGAAATGTGTTTTATTAAGTGGTAGTACAGATATTACTCCAACAGCAACAGGTAAGTTAAAGCTTTATGTCGTTGCAAATAGTAATGATGCTGTTACAAATGGTACTATCAAGACAGGTGACACAGCTGTTTATAGTGGTACATTTGCAGCAAGAAGTGGTGATACAGCTGTTAAAGCAATAACTATTGATGTTGAAGCAGGTAAGACTTACAATGTTTCTAATCAGTTAATGCTTTTCAGAGCTGAATTAACACCAACTGGCTCAACAGAAACAAGTACAGAAACAACAACTACTACAACTACAGAAACAACTACAGAAGAAACTACTATGGGTGTATTAAAGGTTAAGGTAAATAATCCAGCATCAAGTAGTGACGCAACTGTAAAGGTAACTGTAAAGAAGAATGGTACAACAATTAGTAATGTAACAGCTCTTAACATTGGTTCTGAAACTGAAATCGCAGGTGTAAATGAAGATGATGTTATTACATTTACATTTGCAAAAGAACAGGCTAAGCAGATTACAAATTGGAATAGCAATTTAAAGTCTGTATTTAGAGATAAGACTTATACTCTTACATACACAGTAGGCAAGACTATAGCAATTCCTGAAATGGATTATTATAGTTCAATGCCGGCTGCAGTAACATTAGGTCATACAGAAACAAAAGCTGTTGGTTATGGTACATACGGCTTTGGTCAGTACAAGGTTAAGGCTAATGGTAATGATTTAGCTGAGTATGCTATTATCAAGGGTCATCAGTATTCACTTTTCGATGTAGGTTCTGGTGATTACGATAAGGACGGTACAGAATTTGGTATTCCAGATGAAAGAATTCTTCTTTTAGGTGGAACAGATGATGAAATTGAACTTACAAATTCTATTAATAGTAAAGAAAAGGTTCTTGTTCTTCTTGACTGCTCTGGTGATAATGCTATAGTTACTGCTACAGGTGGTAATCTTTACTCATCTTACAATGGTAGCACAGGTACAACTGCAGCTCAGATTACAGGTATATCTAAGAACGGCGTAAAGGTTCAGTTCTATGTAGACGGTGGTACAACTATTACAATCAAGGGTACTGGTACAAGTGCTAATGCTTACACAGTAGTAAAGAGTATCAGATTATTCAACCTTAACAATATCGTTGACGGCGATAAGATGATAGATAACGGGGCTGTATCAACAATGACAGAAGATAGTCCTTTCTATAATGTTGTTACATCAAATAGCTTAGCTAATACTGATAAGTTATTTACATTAATTGGTAATGTTACTGGTAACCATAGAGAAAGCGAATTCCTTAACCAGATTGGAAAGGTAGGTTTCGTAATTCTTGATGCTGATACAGTTGATACTTACGATAAGGATGGTACATTAACACCTATGCAGTTAAAGTACAATAACCCTGATGTAAACTTTGGTGGTGTTTACGTAGAAACAACTGATATTTACAAGAATGTATACGATGCAACAAATTATAATTCTTCTTTAGATAGTTCTGAAGGATATACTGGTGATGTAGATTCAACTCTTGAAACAAACAACAATGTTGCTTACTTTGCTGAACTTGTTTCAGTAAGTGCAGGCCATAGATATTATGCTTATCCATTTACATTGTACACTGGTGCTACTCAGAGAGCATACGATACTAATCCAAAGGGAACAAGAATTGAAATTTCAAACAATTAATAGGAGGTATAGATTATGAAAAAAGTTTATAGTAAACCTGTTGTAGTAGTCGATACTTTCTTAAATGACGATGCTACAAATGCACTTAACTTCATTTCAACAACAATCGCACCTAAGAGTGCTAATTTAAGTAATAAATTTACTAAGTTGAATAGTTAATTTAGAGAAAGAGCTGTTACGATTGTGACAGCTCTTTTTTTGTGGATATGTTAAAAGAACCTATACACAAGAATGTGGTATAGGTTCTTTTGAATTGTAAAATCAATTAATATATGATATAATCTCCAACGAAAGTTAGTTAAATAGAGTGGTTTCCACTTCTTTTATTCTAGGAATAAAGGAGGTGGGGCGTATGAGTACATATGAAGCAATATCATTAATGATAGCCTTCGGGACTCTTGTAGCTATTATTTTAGGTACAAAAAAATAACCACTCAGCCGACCAAAACCTAGTGGTTATTTTTTAATAATAAACATTGAGTGGAAATCACTCTGGCTGACTTCCTTGTACCATTATATTAACACTATTATAAAAAAATGTCAATGGCAAAAGACTTATACACAATGGAGAATAAAATTTCTCGTATATGTGTATAAGTCTTTTTTTATGGCATAAAAATGCTTGTTTAGTGGAAGAAAGTTGAAGTTTCTAGTGAGGATTGATATAATTGTTGTAGAGAGATGTTGAAAAAGAAAGGGGAGGTACATAATGAAAAAATTAATCGCTTTAATTCTTGGGGTGTCATTGTTTAGTGTGAATACTTGGGCAGATATTCAGATGAACTATGTAAAAGACGGTATGAAAACCTCTGCATCTAGTTACAGTTTAGCCGGTTCAGCAGACCCTAACTATCCACTATATATTAATGGCAAAAAAGTAGAAACTACAAGTGAAGGCTACTTTAGTTATTACGTGTCTTTGGCACAAGGGGTAAATGTATTTAAGTTTGAAAATACTACAGCCAGTAAGACCTATAGAATTACAAGAACTAATGGGTCATCGACTAATAGTGGAAATGCTAATTTTAAGACTGTAAATCTAGTAGGCGAGATTAATAAAAACCACCCTACAGTTCGTTCAAGACCTGATGAGGCAAATGATGACCTTATTTTGCCTTACGTAAAGGGTACATTGTTGCATATTGTGGCTCAAAATTATGAATACTACAAGACAGCAAATGGCAGTTACGTATACAAGGACACAGTTAATTTGGTAAACAAAAAATATGGTGAAAATTCAGTAAATAGTATAGAAACAGCAAAAGACACTATATCTTTTAATATGAAAAGGTCTACAGAATACGATGTAGAATTTGCAAAGGATTACATTGAAGTCAAAATATATGATACGCAAAACAAAGCAGTAATTCCAGACAGCAGTGACTTTGATGAAATAAGTGTTGAGAATAACACACCGGCTACATACACATTTTACTTTAATAAGGGCGACAACTATGTAGGGTTTATGGCAGGTTATGAGGGTAACAAATTTACAATAAAGCTAAATGACAGAACCGTAAGCCCTGAAAAGTCATTAAAGGGTATGAAAATAGTACTTGATGCCGGTCATGGTGGTACTGACAATGGTACATTGGGATTGGGCAAGGTCTACGAAAAGACAGTTAATTTGGCTATAGTTAAATATTTGTACGACTACCTTACTGAAAGAGGTGCTATGGTTACTCTTACAAGAAAAGACGATACATTTATTTCTCTCGGAGATAGAACAAATATTATTAACACAGTTATGCCTGATATTTCTGTGTCTGTACACTGTAATTCCAGAAATGAGTGGGAGGACTTTGGAGAAAAACAGGGCACACTTAATCTCTACAGCTATGATACTCCTGACCGGTTTGTTCAGAAATTGACAGAATATATGGATAACACAGGCTATCAAAAGCAGAATTTGGCATTAACAAGAACCACTGTTTGCCCAGCTGTACTTGTGGAAACAGGATATATGAGTAATCCAAAGGAATACCAGTATCTTATTAAGGCTGAAAATCAGAAGGCAATGGCAGAAAAAATAGGTAATGGAATAGAAAAGTATTTTGAGAATATACTTAATCAGGCAGAAAATACACTGCCATTTATAGATGTCAGTGTTGATGATTGGTATTATAATGCAGTTAAGAAAGTTTATGAAAATGAATTATTTAGTGGCACAACAAAGAGGAAGTTTGCTCCTAAAAGCTATATTACAAGGGGTATGCTTATGGAAGTGTTGTATCGCAAAGAGGGTATGCCTTCTGTAGAAGGAAAGAGTAAATTTGAAGATGTTGACCCAAGTGCATATTTTAGCAATGCTGTTGCGTGGGCAGAAGAAAATGATATAGTAAATGGTGTTACAGATGGCTTATTTGCTCCTTATGAGCCAATGACAAGAGAACAGGTGGCAACAGTGCTTTATAAGTACGCAAAGTACAAAAATGCTGATGTAACTGCTCAAGGTGATTTATCATCTTTTGCTGATATAAATTATATTTCAAGCTGGGCAGAAGAAAGTTTGAAGTGGGCAGTTGGAAGTAAAATATTTGTAGGCAATGACGGAAAATTGTCACCAAAAGCATACATTACAAGAGCTGAAATGGCAACAGTAATATGTAGTTTCTATAATATTTAAAATAATTTAGAATAAATTAAAAAAGCCTCTAAAACTGTAGTGTTTTAGGGGCTTAAAAAATAAATACTTTATTTAATATACAAGCCAAGCGATAAGCCGAGTTCTGTCGTTGGACGGTCATCTATCTCGTACCTGTGTCGCCACAAGTCTCATGCGATTTCTACCTAAGACAGGGCGAGCAACCCTTAATGTCTTATCCAATCTTGCTTCAAGTGGGGTTTACAGAGCCACCTTTGTTACCAAAGGTGCGGTAGTCTCTTACGCTACCTTTCCACCCTTACCTACGAAAGTAGGCGGTTTATTTCTGTTGCACTATCCTTAGAGTCGCCTCCACCAGACGTTATCTGGCACTCTGCTCTGTGAAGCTCGGACTTTCCTCACACCTAAAAGGTGCGCGACCGTCTGCCTGACTTGTATACTAAATAAAGTATTTATTATGATGTGGGAAAGAACAAAGCCTTTCCCACTATTTTGTTGTCTTTTAAATTTAGTTGTTTGGAAGTTTCAATACTGTTACTTGAGCAATACGATTGTCTTCCACTTTGTCAACGTAAAATCTATAGCCTTTGTATTCGATTTTCAGACCCTTTTCATTTGGCTCAGGTATTCTATCTAAAACACCAATTATAAAGCCACCTAAAGTGTCATACTCGTCAACAGGCATTTCTATTTCTAATTCGTCGGCTACGTCCTCAAGGTCCGTAGAGCCTTCGATTTTAATTACATTTTCTGAAACCGTCTTTATTTCTGGTTCTTCCTCATCGTCATATTCGTCTTGAATATCACCCATAACTTCTTCAATAAGGTCTTCCATAGTAACAATACCGGCTGTGCCACCGTATTCATCGGCTACAACTGCCATATGTATTTTTTTACTTTGCAATTCCTTGAAAAGGTCATTTGTCTTTTTGGTAAAAGGTACGAAATAAGGCTCTCTTAAAAGTTTTTTAAGGTTAAATTTCTCCTTACCGTAGAGGATAATATAACGCATAAAATCTTTAATATGGAGAATACCAATAATGTTGTCTATATCTTCTTCATAAACAGGAATACGAGAATACTTAAGGTCCCTTACGAGACTGATAATATCGTCAAATTCTGCGTCAATAGGCAATGCAACAATGTCTTTTCTGTGAGTAGCAATATCTACCACATTTTTGTCATCAAAATCAAAGATATTGTTTATCATTTCCTTTTCCTGTTCGTCAATGCTACCCTGTTCGCCACTGGCATCAACCATCATAAGAATTTCTTCTTCACTAATGCCTTCTTCAGCAGATTTCTTAGTAAATATTTTAGAGCATAACTCAGATGAAATATCCACAAGCCATACAATAGGGCTACATATAACACTGAAAAATGCTAACAAACCTTTAAGTTTCAAAACTATTTTAACAGGATACTTATTAGCAAATGTCTTAGGAAGTAAAAGACTGAACATTGCGAAAAAATATGTTGTTACCAATATTATAATAATAGCAGCAATAATTTCGTTGATTACCACAGGAATGTTAGGAAGATGGCTTAAAAGCACTTGAAGAACTTTGCCAAAAGTTCTGAAAGCGAGAATAAAACCAATTATAATACCAAAAAGGGCATTAATTACACTAGCTGTATTCGTATACTGGCGAGATTTAGGAAGAATCTTGCTCAGTTTCTCCATATCCGGATTTTTGTCAGAAGAATATTTGTTCTTCTTTAAATCCAAGACTGTAAGACTGGTAGAAGCAGCAGTTACAAGGCCCTTAACAATAATAAGGCACAGTATAATGACTATGTCATCTATCAAAAATCATTCCTCCATAAGAAAAAACATTCAAACTCTTACAAAACTAGATTATAAAACAAAATCTTGTTATAGTCAAGTTACAACTATATTACCAATTTAAATATATAGAAAAATTTAAAATCTATTTTTTTGTGAAAATATATGATATACTGATTTCGGGAGTGATTGAAGTGAAAAATATAGGTCGAAAAAATACACAATTGATTCTTTCGGGAAATATTCCAAAGGCTCTTCTATCTTTGGCTATTCCCATAGTTATAAACAATTTTATACAAACTATGTATAATCTTACGGATACATTTTGGCTTGGAAAATTAGGTACAAGTGAAATGGCGGCAATTTCCCTTGTAAGTCCTTTACAAAATATTATTGTGAATTTTGGGCAGGGTATAACGATTGCTGGCTCCATTCTTATAAGTCAGCATATAGGAGCTGATGACAAGAAAAATGCAAAAAGTATGGCTAATCAGATTTTTGTATGTGCTATGCTTTTTTCAATTGTAGCGTCAATACTTTGTATACTCTTTTCTCCATTTATCGTTGAATGGCTGGGAGCAGAGGGTACAGTAAAAGACAACAGTATTACATACTTGAAAATTGTACTTGCAGATTTGCCGTTTTTGTTTTTGATTAATTTATTTTCGGCTGTTCATCAATCTCAAGGGGATACCGTCAATCCTATGAAATTGAATATGTTGGGAATTATAATAAATATGTTTTTGGACCCACTCTTGATTATGGTATTTCATTGGGGAATAGGGGGAGCGGCTTTGGCAACGATGTTTGCAAAAGTTCCTTGTGGAATAATTGCTGTGCTTTCTCTTTTTAATAAGAATAATGAAATACACATAGTGTTGAAAAATTTTAAATTTGATGCCGATAAAATAAAGAAAATAGTTTCTGTTGGGTTACCCACTGCCATAGGTGGTTCGACAATGCAATTTGGTTTTTTGCTTATGACTAAAAATGTTTTGGCATACGGTGACGGAGCTATGGCTGCCTATGGAATAGGAAATAAATTAAACGGAATTATCACAATGCCGGCAAATGCCATAGGTTCAGCTGTTGCAACAATAGTGGGGCAAAATGTCGGGGCAAGACAGATAAAAAGAGCAGAGAAAAGCTATCAAATTGCAAGAAATATGGCTATCGTATTTTTATTTGTTACCGGTATGATAATGTCAAGGCATTTTATGTCGGAGGGAATAGTAAAAATCTTCTCTCATGATGAAAATGTAATTTCTATGGCAACCGATTTTTTATCAATAATGGCTTTTTGGTGCTTCACAAACGGAGTTTATAATTCTACCATAGGGTTGTTTAATGGGGCAGGAAATACCCTTGTTACAATGCTGGTGGAGGCGGCGAGATTGTGGGTGTTCAGATTTGCAACTTTGTTTACTTTTAGTCATTTTTTTGGTATGGCAGAGGAGAGTGTGTGGTACTCTGTTGTTGTAAGTAATGGTATTTGTGCTGTAATACTGTGGGTATTGTATAAATTAGGTCTATGGAAAATAAAAATAAAAGAAATAGTAGGCAATTGACAATTTAATTTTTTCAATTTATAATCTAAATAATTGTGGAGGTGTTGATATGAAACAATGTATGGACTCTGATAATTTACATAGACGATTGAAAAAAATAATCGGTCAGGTACAGGCAATAGATAGAATGATAGATGAAGATGTGCCTTGTGAGGATATTCTTTCTCAGATTAATGCGGCAAAATCTGCTTTGCACAAGGTAGGACAGGTTGTTCTTGAAGGGCATATAAAGCATTGCGTTAGAGACGGTATAGAACACGGCGATGCTGACAAGACAATTGAGAATTTCACTAAGGCTGTTGAAAGATTTGCAAATATGAACTAGAGGTGCTTTAAGAGTGAGCAATATTGTGATAAGAGAATATAAAGAGTCTGATATTAAGGCAATGGTTGAAATTTGGAATGAAGTTGTTGAGGAGGGTGTTGCTTTTCCTCAAATTGACGGATTGACAGAGGAAAGTGGCAAGGAATTTTTTGCTCAACAAAGCTATTGTGGTGTAGCAGAGGACGAGGAAACAAACACAGTATTGGGTATGTATATTCTTCACCCTAACAATATTGGCAGATGTGGTCATATTTCCAATGCCAGCTATGCAGTATCTTCAAAGTGTAGAGGATTACATATTGGCGAGAAATTGGTAAAAGATTGTATATCAAATGCCGGAAGATTGGGCTTTAATATATTACAGTTTAATGCAGTTGTGGCAAGCAATGTTCACGCAAGACATTTATACGAAAGAATAGGTTTCAATCTTTTAGGTACAATTCCAAAGGGATTTTTGTTAAAAGACGGCAGTTACGAAGATATTTGCGTTTATTATATAGAAGTATAAAATATAAAATTAGGCGAGCTTGCATTTGTGAGTTCGTCTTTTTTTATTTTTACTCTTGACAACCTATACCCCTATAGGTATAATGCAACTGTAATAAACCTATACCCCCATAGGTATGAAAGGGAGTTTTTTATGAAAACAATAGAAAAAATATTAGAGTGGGGTGGAACTAAAAGGGATATAGCTTTTTTGATTATTTCCGGAGTAGCTTTATTTTTGGACATATTCAAAATTATTCCTTTGCCATTTAATTCTGCTTGGGTAGCTATTATACTTTGTGGCTTGCCTATTATTTTAGAGGCAATAGTTGGGCTTGTGACGGAATTTGATATAAAAGCTGACGTCCTTGTTTCTTTGGCTCTTATTGCATCTGTAATTATAGGAGAATATTTTGCAGCCGGCGAAGTTGCTTTCATTATGCAGTTAGTCTGATGTAGGGACCAGCAGAACATTTAGCAAGCTAAATGTAAATTGCTATGCAATTTATCGGACTCCTTTCCGATTCGTGCCGTGAAAAATATGGCACTAAAAACCAGTACCATATTTTTGTCCCTGTCTAGGTTGCATAGGCGAGCAATAAATTACAAAGTAATTTATGACCAGCCCTACGGTCGGGTAAAGCTCTGGTCAGAACTTTCAACTTCGTTGAAAGCCACACTTCGTGTGTCCGATTTATCTTTCGGTTCACACCTGTGGAATTAGTTTAAGAAAACCAAGGTTTTCTTAACAACTTTCCTTTGATATTCTTAAAAAATATTTTGATACAGGTATTGCGTAGAATATTTTTCAAAAACAAATTTTTAATGATATGATTAAAATTACCCCTTTACAAACTGTTAAATTAAGTTTATAATAAAGTGGTTAATACTACAGAAACTAAACACTATAGTAAGGACAGTAACTTAACACTAATTCAAAAGAGAGTTGGGGACGGTGGAAGCCCAATGATGTGTGTTGTGTGAAAATCACCTTACTGTGGCAATTCCGAAATTTATAGTAGGTTTTGACGTTGCCTGCGTTAAAGGTTTTGAGAGGGAGTATATATACTCCAATTCAGGTGGTACCACGCTATGGCGTCCTGTTGGGCGACATAGCTTTTTTTATATTTATTTTGTAATTCCTAAATTTAAGGAGGGTTTATTGTGTACGATAAGGTAAGCACTAATCTTAACTTCGTGGACAGAGAAAAAGAAATTTTAGGCTTCTGGAAACAAAACGATATTTTTGGCGAGTCAATTAAAGCAAGAGAAAACTGCCCAGTTTTCACTTTCTATGATGGACCTCCTACAGCAAACGGTAAGCCACATATTGGTCATATTTTAACAAGAGTAATCAAGGACCTTATTCCTCGTTACAAGACTATGAAGGGCTACAAGGTTCTCAGAAAAGCCGGTTGGGATACTCACGGTCTTCCAGTAGAACTTGAAGTAGAAAAACAGCTTGGTATCAGTGGTAAGCCACAGATTGAAGACTATGGTGTAGAACCATTTATTAAGAAGTGTAAGGACTCTGTATTCACATACGAAAGTCTTTGGCGTAAAATGAGTGATAGAGTAGGTTATTGGGCTGATATGGATAACCCATATGTTACTTATCACAATGATTATATTGAATCTGTATGGTGGGCATTAAAGCAGATTTGGGACAAGGGCCTTTTATACAAGGGACATAAGATTGTACCTTACTGCCCACGTTGTGGTACAGCTCTTTCTTCTCACGAAGTTGCTCAGGGCTACAAGGACGTTAAGGAAACTTCTTGTATTTGTAGATTTAAGGTTGTAGGTAAGGATAACGAATACTTCCTTGCTTGGACAACTACTCCTTGGACACTTCCTTCTAACGTTGCACTTTGTGTAAATGCTGCTGAAGAATATTCAAAGGTTAAGAGCAATGACGGTAAGGTTTATATCCTTGCAACAGCTCTTTTAGACACAGTTTTAGGCGAAGGCAACTACGAAGTTGTAGAAACTTACAGAGGTCAGGACCTTGTAAATACTGAATATGAACCACTTTTCGACTATGCTAATCCTGACAAAAAGGCTTACTACGTTGTAGAAGACCCATACGTAACACTTACAGACGGTACTGGTATTGTTCATATCGCTCCTGCATTTGGTGAAGACGATGCCAACGTTGGTAGAAGATTTGACCTTCCTTTTGTTCAGCTCGTTAATGACCAGGGTAAGTTCACTAAGGAAGTAGAAGGACTTGAAGGCGTATTCGTAAAAGACGGCGACAAGGAAATTTTAAAGAGACTTGAAGAAAGTGGCAAGTTATTTGCTGCAATTCCATTTGAACATAGCTATCCATTCTGCTGGAGATGTGATACTCCACTTCTTTACTATGCTAGAGATACTTGGTTCATTTCTATGACTAAGGTTAGAGACCAGCTTTTAAAGAACAATGCTACAGTAAACTGGATGCCTGATAATATTAAGAACGGTCGTTTCGGTAACTTCCTTGAAAACGTTATTGACTGGGGTCTTTCAAGAGAAAGATACTGGGGTACTCCACTTCCTATTTGGGAATGTGAATGTGGTCACAGAGAGGCTGTTGGTTCTATTGAACAGTTAAAGTCTATGAGTGATAACTGCCCAGACGATATTGAACTTCATAAGCCATACATCGACAGAGTTGAACTTAACTGTCCTAAGTGTGGTGGCAAGATGCACAGAGTATCAGAAGTTATTGACTGTTGGTTCGATTCAGGTTCAATGCCTTTTGCACAGTGGCACTATCCATTTGAAAACAAGGAAATTTTTGAACAGAACTACCCAGCTGACTTCATTTCTGAAGCTATTGACCAGACAAGAGGTTGGTTCTATACATTAATGGCTATTTCTACACTTATTTTTGATAAGAGTCCATATAAGAATGTAATCGTTTTAGGTCATGTTCAGGATAAAGACGGTAGAAAGATGTCAAAGCATTTAGGTAATGTTGTTGACCCTTGGTCAGTTCTTGACAATCAGGGTGCTGACGCAGTTAGATGGTATTTCTATGCTAACTCTGCTCCTTGGTTACCAAATAGATTTGATGACAAGAATGTAAACGAATATCAGAGAAAGTTTATGGGTACTCTTTGGAATACTTACGCATTCTACGTACTCTATGCTAATATTGACAACTTTAACCCAATGGATTATAAGTTAGACTATTCACAGCTTCCTCCAATGGATAAGTGGATTCTTTCAAAACTTAATTCTCTTGTTAAGTATGTTGATAACTCTCTTGAAAACTACAAGATTACAGAATCTGCAAGAGCTATGGCTGATTTTGTAGACGAACTTTCTAACTGGTATGTAAGACGTTCAAGAGAAAGATTCTGGGGCGAAGGTATGCCACAGGATAAGATTAATGCTTATATGACTTTATATACAGTCCTTAAGACTATGTCTTTACTTTCTGCTCCATTTACTCCATTTATGGCTGAAAGTATTTACCAGAACTTAGTTGTAGGTATTGATAAGACTGCTCCAAAGTCAGTTCACTTATGCGACTTCCCTGTAGCTGACGAATCAATGATTGATGCTAAGTTAGAAGCTAATATGGAATTAGTTCTTTCTGTTGTAGTTGCCGGTAGAGCTGCTAGAAATACTGCTAACATCAAGAACAGACAGCCTATTGGTCAGATGTATGTTCAGGCACAGTCTAAACTTGATGCAGAATATAATGACATTATTCTTGATGAATTAAATGTTAAGAATGTTGAATTTGTTGACGATGCTGCTAAGTTCACAAGCTACAGCTTTAAGCCACAGCTTAGAACACTTGGTAAGAAGTATGGTAAGCTCGTTCCACAGATTGGCGAATATTTAAAGAATGGCGACGGCAATGCCCTTATGAATGAGTTAAAGACAAACGGTGCTATTAAGTTCACTATTGACGGCACTGATGTTGAACTTGCAGAAGAAGATGTTCTTGTTGCAACTGCTCAGACAGACGGTTTTGTCGCTGAAAGCTATAAGAATACAACAGTAGTTCTTGATACAACTCTTTCTCCAGAACTTATTGAAGAAGGTTTTGCAAGAGAACTTGTATCTAAGCTCCAGACAATGCGTAAGGAAGCTGGTTTTGAAGTCCTTGATAGAATTAATGTATACTATGAAGGTAACGACAAGATTGCTGAAATCTTCGCTAAGAATGGCGAAAGCATTGGTAAGGACGTTCTTGCTGAAAGTGTACAGGCTGGTAAGGCTGGCTATAGCAAGGAATGGAATATCAACGGCGAAAAGGTAACACTTTCTGTTGAAAAGAGATAATTTAATTATTTAACAAAAACCGTAGAATGAGAAATCGTTCTACGGTTTAGGCTGTCGATAAAGTCGACAGCCTTGCAATAAATGCTTGCATTTCTTGCAGTTGGTCTAAGGTAGGGACCAGCCGTGTATTTCGCGTCCTTGCTACGCAAGAACACAAAACAGTCCCTGTCCTCACTCGGGCAAAGCTCGAGTTGCGGAATTAATTTAAGAAAACCAAGGTTTTCTTAACAACTTTCCTTTGATAATCTGAAAAAATATGCAAATGTATTTTTTGAAAACTGCAAATTATTCTCTAAAATTAGCTTTTTAGATACTCTGAACCGTAGAATGAGAAATCGTTCTACGGTTTTTTGTGTTGTATTGTATTTTTACACAACAGCCATTTTTATCCAAAATTATTACAGAAAATGCTATAAAACCTTACAAAATCATTAAAAATAAACCTAAATAGCTTATTGATAAAAAATTCCATTTGTTAAGATTGACAATAGAATAACAATATTATGTAAATCAATGAACGTTTTTATGCGATTTTGCTTAAAATAAATATTAAATTTGTGCAACTTGTCAGGTAAATCGGCTGAAATTTGTTTATTGTGTTGAAAAAAGTACAAAAAAGTAATAAAATAGGCTAAAAATAGGTATAATTCACTAAATATAGATAGACTTTTTACTAAAATAAGTGTATAATGAAGCGTACAATAAATTTTAAAATAAGGGTATAAATTAAATGTTGATAACAACAAAAAATATTTTTTTATGCTAAAAAACTATGTTATTTTCTTTTTTACATTGATATTGAACAAATAAAAGTGTAAATTAGTTATGTGTAGGAGGCTTTTTATGAGAGAAATAGGGAAGGCTTTAGCCTTAGTAACACAAATCGGAGTTTCAATGATTGTGCCTATTTTCCTTTGCCTTGTTTTAGGTTCTTTTTTGGATAAAATATTTCACACAGGCAATATACTAATGATTGTATTTATAATATTGGGAGTATGTGCCGGCTTCAGAAGTGTGTACATTATGACTAAAGATTTTTACAAAGATAAAGATACCTACATTCCTATAAAAGGAATAGAAAACAAAAATAATAACAATGATAATGATGATGAAAGTGGTGACTTTTAATGGAATTCAAAATGTCTGATACTTGCAAAAAATTATCTACTGTAATAGCTGTACTAGGGCTTATAGCCTTAGTAGTTGGGTTATTTTTTGCCGGTAACAAAATATATTGGATAGTGGGCATTATCCTTGGAACAGTAGCCTCACTTGTTAAGGTCTATATGCTTGAAAGAACTTTGGATAAGGCTGTGGATATGGACTCTAAAAATGCAAATAATTACACAAGAGCAAATTATACTATGCGACTTGTAGTAAGTGTTGTTATTGTAGTTCTTGCTTGTTTAGTTGAGCAAATCAACGTAGTTGGAGTGTTAATAGGTCTTTTGTTGGTTCAGCCGGCAGCCTATATCACTAATTTTATTACTGCCAATAAAGAAAAATAATTTTTTTCTTATTGATAAATTATGAAATAATTAACTATGAAAGGAGGAATATGATTGGGACTTCAATTATTGGAGGTCAAAAGTCTTGTAGGACATTTCATTGGATGGGAAAACACATCTTCTGGAGAGTTAGACGTAGAATCTAAAATTCTAGGTCGATTGAACATAGGTGGAACAGAAGTTTGGCTTACTCAAACTGTTGTCACTACATGGGTAATTATGGCGGCACTTATAATAATTGCTCTTATACTTAGAGCCAAAATGAAAAATTATAAGTACAAACCGGAGGGATTACAGAATGTAGTTGAAATGGCTATTGAGTCTATGCACAGTTTTGTTGTTGGTTCAATGACTGAAAAATATGCTTATTTTGGAAACTGGTTCTTTGGTGTATTTGTTTTCATACTGGTTTCAAATTTAAGTGGTCTGTTAGGACTTAGAGCTCCTACGGCAGATTTTTGTACTACTGCTGCAATAACTCTTGCTACCTTTGTTATGATTCACTTTATGGGTATCAAAACAGGTAAAGGTGGTTACTTTAAGGGTTATTTAGAGCCAGTACCTGTACTCTTGCCTATAAATATTATAAGTGAATTGGCAACACCTATTTCACTTAGTTTCCGTCTATTCGGTAATATTTTAGGTGGTATGATTATTATGGCAATGGTTTACTCTTTGCCACGATGGTTGAACTTTGGTATTCCGGCAGTTCTGCATATTTATTTTGATGTTTTCGCCGGTTGTATTCAGACAGTTATTTTCGTAATGTTAAGTATGACTTTTATTAAAGACAAAATTACAGATTAATTTTAAGGAGGATTTTAATTATGGAAGGAATGGACCCAAAAGCATTTGTATTAGGTTGTTCAGCAATAGGAGCAGGTCTTGCAATGATAGCAGGTGTAGGCCCTGGTATTGGTCAGGGTTTCGCAGCAGGTAAAGGTGCAGAGGCTGTAGGTCGTCAGCCGGAAGCAAGAGGTACAGTTACTTCAACTATGCTTCTTGGTTGTGCCGTTGCAGAATCAACAGGTATTTACGGTTTGGTTATTGCACTTATTCTTTTATTTGCTAACCCACTTATTGGTAAGTTATAAGAGGAATATTGCACGTTTATTTATGACTATTGTGGAAAAAACCACATTGAAAGGAGGCAATATTCTTGGACTCAGGCTATGTAATTATACTGAATCAGCAGACTGTCATTCAGGTTATAATTCAGCTTATAAATACAGCTATCCTTTGTTTTATATTGAGTAAACTTTTATACCAACCTGTTCTCAAGTTCTTAAATGCGAGAAAGGAAAAAATATCTTCTCAAATTGATAAAACAGAGGCTGATATGGCACAAGCACAGGCTCTTAAAAAGGAGTACGAAGAAAAGCTTAAAAATATCGAAAGCGAAAGAACTGCTATATTACAGGAAGCTCGTACAACTGCCCTCAAGAATAGTCAGATTATTATTTCTGATGCTAAGACAGAGGCGACAGCTATTAAGGATAGAGCTAATCTTGAAATTGAAAGAGCAGAAGAAAAGGCTAAGGACGATATTAAAAAGCAGATTGTTCAGGTATCTACTCTTATGTCAGAAAAATTTGTTGCTGCCAAGATGACTGAAGATGAACAGAATAAGCTGGTTGATGAAACAATATCTGATTTGGAGGAGATTGAATGGATAGGATAATTTCAGACAGATATGCAGAAGCACTTTTCAGTTTAGCAGTAGAAAATAATGCTATTGACAGATACGAAGAACAGGTAAAGCTGGTTCTTGATGTTATTTCCGGCGATAAGGAAATAATGAAAATTCTTACTCACCCTGATATTAACGGTGAGGATAAAATGAATGTTTTGACACAGGCTTTTAAGGACAGTGTAGATGACGATATTATGGGACTTTTTTCTGTAATAATGCGTAAAAACAGAGAAAACCAAATTACTGGTATTTTGGAAATTTTCCTTGAAAAGGTGAAAAGCTACAAGGGCATTAGCGATGCTGTTGTAGAAAGTGCTGTGCCTTTAAGCCCAGAAAAGCTGAAAGTAATTGAAACTAAATTAGCAAATAAATTAAATAAGCAGGTGGTTGCTAAAAGCGTAGTTGTGCCGGAATTGTTAGGTGGACTTCGCATAAGCATTGACGGACATATTTTGGACAAGACTGTTAAAAGACAGCTTGAAGATATGAAGAAACAAATGCTTGCAACATCACTTGCCCAGTAAAGGAGTGTAACCTAAGAATGAATATCAGACCTGAAGAAATTAGTTCTGTTATAAAAGAACAGATAAAGGGCTATTCAGCAAAGCTTGACGTGTCTGAGGTTGGTACGGTTATACAAGTAGGTGACGGTATTGCCAGAGTATATGGCTTAGATAACGCTATGAGTGGAGAACTTTTAGAGTTTGAAAATGGCGTATACGGTATGGCACAAAATCTTGAAGAAGATAACGTAGGTGTCGTTATTTTAGGTAGCGATGAAGGTATTAAGGAAGGCTCATCTGTAAAACTTACAGGTAGAGTTGCAGAAGTACCTGTTGGTGATGCTCTTATAGGTAGAGTTGTAAATGCTTTAGGTCAGCCTATTGATGAGAAAGGACCTATTAATACAACTAAAGCAAGACCTATTGAAAGAGTTGCCCCTGGTGTTATTACAAGAAAATCCGTTGATGTACCTTTACAGACAGGTATTAAGGCTATTGATGCCATGGTGCCTATTGGTAGAGGTCAGAGAGAACTTGTTATCGGCGACAGACAGACAGGTAAAACAGCTATTTGTATAGATACAATTATTAATCAGAAAGGCAAAAACTGTATTTGTATTTACGTTGCTATTGGACAGAAGGCATCTACAGTTGCCAGAATTGTAAACACATTGGAAAAGACAGGTGCTATGGACTATAGTATTGTAGTTTCATCTACAGCATCTGACTCAGCTACACTTCAGTACATTGCACCATATAGTGGCGTAGCAATGGCAGAAGAATATATGGAAAACGGAAAAGACGTTCTCATTGTTTATGATGATTTATCTAAGCACGCAGTAGCTTATAGAGCAATGAGCTTACTTTTAAAACGTCCACCAGGACGAGAAGCATATCCAGGTGATGTATTCTACCTACATTCAAGACTTTTAGAGCGTTCAGCTAGACTTGATGAAAAATACGGTGGTGGTTCAATAACAGCATTGCCTATTATTGAAACACAGGCTGGTGACGTTTCAGCATATATTCCAACAAATGTAATTTCTATTACAGACGGTCAGATTTATCTTGAAAGTGAATTATTTAACTCAGGTATGCGTCCAGCAGTAAATGCCGGTCTTTCTGTATCCAGAGTAGGTGGTTCAGCACAGATAAAGGCTATGAAAAAGGTAGCAGGTCCTATTCGTATGGAACTTGCACAGTATAGAGAATTACAGAGTTTCTCTCAGTTTGGTTCAGATTTGGATAAGGATACTCTTGACAGACTTAACCACGGTAAGAGAGTTATGGAAATTCTTAAACAGCCACAGTATAAGACTCTTGAAGTTGAAAAGGAAGTCGTTATACTCTATGCTGTTACAAATAAATACCTTGATGATGTTCCGGTTGAAAAGATTGCCGATTTTGAAAGAGGTTTCTTTGAATTTATGGAACAGAATCATAACAACATTTTAATTGAAATAAAGGAAACTGGTGTTATGTCAGACAAGGCAACAGAGGAACTTAAATCAGCCATTGAGTCTTTCAAGGCAAAGTTTGAATAGTGAGGTGATATTATGGCATCAATGCGTAACATAAAACGCAGAATTAAAAGTGTCAATAGCACCCAGCAGATAACAAAGGCCATGAATTTGGTTGCCAGTTCAAAGCTGACAAAGGCAAAGCAGAATTTTGATGATACAAAGCCTTTCTTTAACGCCATTAGACGTGTTATTGCCAACGTAGTTAAAGGTGCAGGCAATACAGACAATGTATTTTTGAAGTCAAGAGAAGTAAAAAATACAGGCGTAGTTATTCTTACAGGCGACAGAGGACTTTGTGGAGGATATAACACAAATGCTTGTAAAACAGCTTTAGGTATTACAGAGGGAAAAAGTGCTTCTTACATTACCGTAGGTTCAAAAGGTTTTGAATTTTTAAAGAATAAGGGTTGTGACTTTGCACAGAACTATACTGGAATTTCAGAAAAACCTACTTACGAAGATGCAAGGGCAATAGGCGAAAAAATAACACAGATGTATCAGAATGGGGATGTTGACGAAGTATATCTTGTCTATACAGAATATATTTCTACAATAGCCAGCGAACCTAAGGTTATGCGTCTTTTACCTTTGGATACAGAAAGTTTGGGAGAAAGTGAAAAGGATAATCTTACACTTACTATTTACGAGCCAGATGACGAAACAGTATTAGCATATGTTATTCCAAAATACATTAATACAGTTATTTACGGTGCTTTAGTAGAGTCCTCCGTATGCGAATTAACTTCCCGTATGACTGCTATGGATTCAGCCACAGATAATGCTACCCAGATGCTTGATACTCTTAATCTTCATTACAATAGAGCAAGACAGGGTGCAATTACTCAGGAATTAACTGAAATCGTAAGTGGTAGTAACGCATTAGAATAAAATTCTATATATATCTACTTAGCTGTATAGGGTAAGTTAAAATTTTTTAAGGAGTGAAAATATGGCAGAACAAAATGTCGGCAAGATAGTTCAGGTTATCGGTGCCGTATTGGATATAAAATTTTCCGGAGGGCATATGCCTGCCCTTAATAATGCCATTGAAATACACGATGGCGATAGAAAGATTGTTGCTGAGGTATCAAAGCACCTTGGTGACGATGTTGTAAAGTGTATTGCTATGAGTTCTACAGACGGTTTAAAGCGTGGTATGGACGCTATTGACACAGGTAAGCCTATTTCAGTTCCTGTAGGTCGTGAAACCTTAGGTAGAATGTTTAACGTAGTAGGCGAACCTATTGACGATAAGCCAATGCCAACAACAGAAGAAATGTGGCCTATTCATAGAAAAGCACCTAGCTTTGCACAGCAGGCTACAAGTGCTGAAATGCTTGAAACCGGTATAAAGGCTGTTGACTTACTTTGCCCATATTCAAAGGGTGGTAAGATTGGTCTTTTCGGTGGTGCCGGTGTAGGTAAAACCGTTCTTATTATGGAGCTTATTACAAATATTGCTACTGAACACGGTGGTTACTCTGTATTCAGTGGTGTAGGCGAAAGAACAAGAGAAGGTAATGACCTTTATTATGAAATGCAGGAATCAGGGGTTATTGATAAGACAGCCCTTGTTTTCGGTCAGATGAATGAGCCACCTGGAGCAAGAATGAGAATTGCTCTTACAGGTCTTACAATGGCTGAATACTTTAGAGATAAAGAAAATCAGGACGTGCTTTTATTCATTGATAACATTTTCAGATTTGTACAGGCAGGTTCAGAAGTTTCTGCACTTTTAGGTCGTATGCCATCAGCCGTAGGTTATCAGCCAACACTTGCTAATGAATTAGGTGCGTTGGAAGAAAGAATTACATCTACAAAGAATGGTTCTATTACTTCTGTTCAGGCTGTATATGTTCCAGCTGATGACCTTACTGACCCGGCTCCGGCTACTACATTTGCCCACCTTGATGCAACTACAGTTCTTTCAAGAGCTATTGTAGAGCTTGGTATTTATCCGGCTGTTGACCCATTAGAGTCTACATCAAGAATACTTGACCCAGCCGTTGTAGGTCAGGAGCACTATGAAGTTGCCAGAGGTGTTCAGGCTACATTACAGAAGTACAATGAATTACAGGATATTATATCTATCCTTGGTATGGATGAATTATCAGAAGAAGATAAGGTAACTGTAGCAAGAGCTAGAAAGATACAGAGATTCTTGTCACAGCCTTTCCACGTTGCAGAAGTATTCTCAGGTATTCCTGGTGTTTACGTTCCTGTAGAAGAAACTGTAAGAGGTTTCAAGGAAATATTAGAGGGTAAGCACGATGATATTCCTGAAAGCTGTTTCCTTAACGCAGGTACTATTGATGAGGTAGTTGCCAGAGCTAAAAAGTAAGGGGGTAGATTATGAATAAGTTATCCCTTAAAATCGTTACTCCTTCCCGTATTATGTATGACGGAGAGGCAGAAATGGTTATTATGCGTACTAAGGTCGGCGATATTGGTATTATGGCAGGACATCAACCCCTTGTTACTGTATTAGATTACGGTGTTTTGAAATTGAAAATTTCAGAAAATGAGGAAAAAAGAGCTGCTGTCTTAGGTGGTTTTGTAGAAGTTGATGGCGAGGGTGTAAACATTCTTACTGATATTGCTGAATGGTCTGACGAAATAGATAAAGTCAGAGCAGAAAAGGCAAAAGAAAGAGCAGAAAGAAGACTTTCTGAAAGAAATGTGGGCTTAGACGTAGTTCGTGCTGAAAATGCACTTAAAAGAGCTATGGTTAGACTTCATGTAAATGATTAATTTTAAAGACTGTTGTTGATTAAATTCAATAACAGTCTTTTTTTTATAAAATATTTTTCTTTGAAAAACGTTAAATATGTTTGCAAAATATAGATACTAGTGTTAAAATATTAACATAAGATAAAAAAAGAAATTTGTCGAAAAATGTCATATTTCTATAAAGATAAGGTGCTTTTAAGGGGGCGTAAAAAATGAAAAAGAGAATTTTAGGCGTTGCATTGTCAGCAATAATGACAGCTACAAGTTTAAGTGGAGTTTATGCAGAAGAACCTGTACAGGAAACTGCAGAAGAAGTGGTTCAGGAGGAAGTGTCACAAGAAATTGTGCCACAGGAAGAAGCTGTTTCAGAAGAAACAGTTGAAGAAAGCTCAGAAGAACTAACAGAAGAAGTTACACAAAGTGAGGCTGTTCAGGAAGAAGTAACAGAGGAACAGACTACAGTTGCACAGGAAGAACAGGCTGTAGAGGGAGTATCAGCAAAGGAAAGTCCAGCTGTTGAAAATATTGATGAGGCTGTAACTGTTCAGGCTGACGGTATTGTTGAAAGTGGTAAATGTGGTGATAATGTTACATATACTTTCGATAGCGATGGTGTGCTTACTATAAGTGGCAGTGGAGATATGTATGATTATGATTATGGTTATAATTATAATGACTCTGTTTTTTTACCTATAAGTGGAAATGTTAAAACTGTTATTATTAATGATGGAGTAACATCTATAGGGGATTATGAATTTTTATACTTTGAAAATATGACAAGTATTACAATTCCAAATAGTGTAACAAGAATAGGAAAAAATGCCTTTTCAAAGTGTTTAAACTTAACAAATGTAACAATTCCAGAAAATGTAACAAGTATAGGAGAATATGCTTTTTCAGGGTGTTCAAATATAGCAGATATAGTAATTCCTAATGGTATAACTGAAATAGAAGAATATACATTTTATGGTTGTTCAAAATTAGAGAACGTTAAAATTCCAAGCAGTGTAGAAAGAATAGGGAAGTCTACGTTTTTAAATTGTAGAAGTCTTAAAAGTATAACAATTCCAGATGGTGTAACAGAACTGGGAGATTATGCGTTTAGTGATTGTTACAACTTGATAAACATAACAATTCCTGATAGTTTAGCAAGTATTGGAAAAGGAGCTTTTTATCGTTGTGAGAGTTTAACTGGAATAGTGCTTCCGGAAAAAATAACTAGCATTCAAGAAAGTACATTTGAACATTGTAGAAGTATAGTTTCTTTGAAGTTACCTGAAAAATTAACAAGTATAGGGTATAATGCGTTTTCTCGTTGCGTCAGTTTAAAAAGTATAGAAATTCCTGACGGAGTAACATTGATAGAAGTTTATGCCTTTGAAGGCTGCTATGATTTAGATTATATAATAATTCCAGAAAGTGTAACAAGTATAGGAGAGGATGCGTTTTTTGCTTGTAAGTCTTTTACTGTGTATTGCGTAAAAGACAGTGTGGCTGATAAGTATGAAAAGTATCCTGAAGGTTCAAAGAAAATATACATCACAATACCTATTAAGGGTGATGCTGATAATAGTGGTGTTATAGATGCTACAGATGCTGCATTAGTTTTACAGAAAGTGCTTACTGGTGATAAGATGGCTATAGAAGATGTAGTAGAAAATTATATGAAATATGTTGATGTAGACAATGATGGACAGTTGACATCAAAAGATGCCTCTTATATTTTACAAAAGGCTTTGGATTCAACATTTTTAATGCCAAATGAAAAATAAATAATGATTATTTTGAGAAGATTGCTGTTGCGTAAAGTGACAGCAGTCTTTTTTGTTTTGTGTTTTTTACAATTATTTTAAAATGTCTGTATTTAATTGAAATTGCTATGTAATAGGGTTATAATTGATGACGGATTTATTATAGAATAGGAGATTTTAATATGAAGCATAAAAATAAAAGGCTACATAGGATAATAGGTGTTGTGCTGGCTACAGTTATGACAATAGGTGCTATGCCAATGAATGCCTTTGCCTTAGGCGATGGTGTATATTACGAAAAAAAGGATATACAGACTATTGCAGAAGGTGTAACCTATGAAAAAAGCAGTCGACTTTACAAGGCTGGTTGGATGGACGTTTATGTACTTACAATGGACGCAAATTCAAGTGATACAGCTTTAAAGGTTATACAGTCTGTAGGCAGTGTAGGTATCAAAACTACTGTACCTAAGTTGGCTACAGACAACAATGTTATTGCAGCAGTAAATGGTGATTTCTTTGGCTCTGGCAATCCTATGTCTAGTATGGGTCAGGTTGCTAAAGACGGTGAAATGGTATCTGCTCAGAATTACTACAACGGTAGTGAGAACAAATATGCAGGTATTTATATTGATAATGAGGGTGTGCCTTTTATTGACTATGTAAAGTCTACAATAGGCTTTTATGGAGCAGGTGGCGTTTCTCTTGCTATGGGTGCTAAAAACAAAATGACAGATTTTTCAAAGCCTGTATATTTTGACAGAACTACAATGACAAGCAGTAAACAGCTTGATGCAACATATTCAACACTTTCTAAAATAGTTGTATCAAACAAGGTTATTACAAAGATTGCTGGACCTAAGGAAGTTGTAGATATTCCGGAAGACGGCTTTATTATTGTTATGAACAAGGCTACAGCGGCAGCCAATTTAAGCAAGTTTTCAGTTGGTATGAGTGCTGATTTTAGCGAAAATGAAACCTTTGTATTCAGACCAACAAAGACAATAGACAATATTGACTTTGGTATAAGTGGTGGTGGCGAGCTTTTAAGAAATGGCGAATATGTTTCACAGGGTCTTATTATTGGTCAGAATGCTCGTAACCCAAGAACAATGGTTGGTGTAAGTAAGGACAAGTCAAAGATTTATATTGTTTGTATTGACGGTCGTAAAAACGGTATTGGTGCTACTCATGCAGAGGCTGCCAAGATTATGAAAGAATACGGTGCTTATGATGCTATTCACTTTGACGGTGGTGGCTCTACAACAATGGTTGTACAGAAAGAGGGTACAACTTCTCCTTCAGTTGTAAATGTACCAAGTGAGGGTTCATTGAGAGCTGTTGCCAATGGTATAGGTATTGAAGCTACTGGTCAAAGTGGTGTTCCAAGTAGAGTAAAGCCATATGTTCAGGATAGTGAGAAGAACTATCTTTTCCAAGGCTTAGGAAACACAATAAATGTGGAAGTTTATGACGGCAAGTTACAGGCTATGAATGTAGATAAGTCGAAATTATCTTTCTCATCAACTATTGACGGTAAATGGACAGATAATGTCTTTACACCTAGTACAACAGGTAAGGGTACAATTACTGTTAAATATGGAGATATAAGTGGAACTATTGATGTTACAGTTCTTGAGGGTGTATCAGGTTTAAGACTTTCAGCAGATAAATATGCCCTTAGCACAGGAGAAACAGCAAATCTTTCTGTTAAGTTTGTAAATAAAGACGGTTATGACGTAAATGCCGATACTAGCGATATGGACTGGGAAGTTGATGATACATCAGTTGGTACAGTTTCAAATGGTGTGTTTACAGCAAAAAGCGAAGGTGTAGCCAAAGTTACAGCTACAGCAAAGGGTGTATCTTCTTCAATCACTATTGGTGTTGGTAAGAGATATATTGCCATAAACAGTTTTGAGTCAGCAAGAAATATGACAATGTATTACTATCCAGAGGATTTAGGTCTTACCGGTAGTTCAAATGTAATTTCCGGTGTAGGTTCTGACGGTAATAGCTCACTTAAAATAAGTGCTACATTTAAGGCAAACTCTACAACAACTCAGTCTGTTTATGCAAGTTTTGAACAAAAGCCTATTGTATTCCCTGACAATACAACAGACTTCCTTTATAGCTACAAGGGTGACGGCTCAGGCAGACTTTTGAGAGCTTTAGTAAAGGATAACACAGGCAAGAGTTACAATATTGACCTTACTACATCAATGGACGACAGCGAATGGCACGAAGGTCAGGTTGCTATACCAAGTGATTTGACATCACCAGTAACTCTTGATAAAATATATGTATCAGCACTTAATACAACAACCGACAATTTAACAAGTACAGTTTATGTAGATAATTTAAGAGTTATGGCTCCTACAAATGTAGGTTCAGGCATAACAAGTGGTGGCAGTGTAAAGGATTACTGGAATTGCGATTTAGACAGTGTTACTGGTTCTGACTATGAAGTGGTTTCTGCTTTTGGTCGTTCAAGTGGTGGCAATTCAACTACATTAAGTAAAGTTCTTACACAGATGTCTAACGGTGCTAAGGCTATTGCCTTTGCAGGTGCTACAAATGTAAGCAATACTACAGGTGTTCCGGCAGTAATTTGGAAAAATGCCTATGCTACAAATGGCACAAACAAGTTCTCATTTGTAAATGTTGCTACCGGTAATGGTAGTCCGGCATCAGCAAATCCAGAACAGTACAAGTATTTACAGGACTTTATGGACAATTTAAGCAAAAAGAATGTTGTAGTATTAATGGATAGATACCTTTGGGGTTCAGGTTCTTACAACACAAAGGAAAGAGATGCACTTCACGATATTTTTGAAACAGCAGCTCATCAGTACAACAAGAATGTAATTGTTATTTCATCAGTTGGGGAAAGCAATTACACAGAAATAAAGGACGGTGTAAGATACATTAACCTTGCAGGTATAGGAAATACAAGTAATTTACAGTATCTCAAATTAAAGGGTAATGATAAAGATTTGTATTACGAATTTGTAAACGTAAAATAATTAGGAAAAAGGAAAAAATATGGGAACAAGTAAAAAAGGTGCAATGGCAAAAGATACGGTTATTTATATGTTAGCAAAGGGTATAGAGGGCGTTGTAGGCGTAGTTACAATGTCTGTAATGACCTATCTTTTTGCGACTTTCCAAATGGGTCTTTACTCAACAGTAAACATTGCCATTACTACAATAGGTATGGTAGCCATACAGTGGCTTGTACAGTCTGTTTTGAGATACGTAAACAAATACGATATTTTAAATCAGCAAAAGGAATTTTACTCTACAGTATTTTCAGCTTGGAAAAGTGTAAATGTAGGTGTTGCCTTAATAGCACTTATTATTATATTAGTTGTTAAAACTTTCTTTGGTAATATACCGGTTGTTGCTAAGTTTACAGAAAACTATAGCTATGCACTTATGATTTTAGGTGTTTTATGGTTTATAACTTACAACACTTCACAGCTTATGATTGCTATGCTTGCAGCTGTAAGAGAGGCTAAACTTAATTTGCTTTTAAGCCTTATTACTGTTTGTGGTAAGTTAGGTCTTATGTGGCTTTTCTGTAAGCTCTTTGGAAGTAGAGTTGAATGGATATTCTTAAGTTACTTTATTACTGACGGTGTTACATCACTTATTGGTATGACAAGACTTAAAATATTCAAGTATTTAAAGGGTGGAAAGGGTTCAAAAGAAATTTTAAAGGAACTCAAGGACTATGGCACTCCTTTAATGGGTAATATGATAACTACTTCAGTTCTCAACAAGTCTGATATTTATATTATTACTGCTGTACTTGGTGCATCAGCTGCCGGTATTTATCAGACAAACTATTCTCTTATTGCTACAGCCTTTACTCTTTTAAGTGCATCTGTAATGAGAGGAAGTTATCCTACAATACTTCGTACTTGGGCAGAAGGAGATAAGGACGCTACAGCCAGACTTATAAGCGAGGCTGTTAGAATGTATCTTCTTTTGGCAGTACCGGCTACAGTAGGTGTGGCTGCTGTTTCTGATGTTATGGCAACAGCACTTTTCGAACAGGCATACGTAGAGGGTCACTCTATTATGTTCTGGGTAGCTTTTGGTATGATGTTCTTAGGTCTTACTGAATATTCAATTAAGCCATGGGAACTTACAGCAAATACAAAGGCTATTTTTAAACGCTCACTTATAGGTGGTGCTGTAAATGTAGGTTTAAATCTTATTTTAATAAAATTGTTGGGAAGCTATTATATTGCATCTGTTACAACATTTATTGGTTTCTTTGTTTATTTCTTGCTTGCAAGATATGGCACAAGAAGTCAGTTAAGATGGAAATTAAAGGGCAAAAGTCTTTTCAGAATATTGCTTTCTGCCGGAATAATGTATTTGGCAATATATATTTTGAAAATTTTTATGCCGTTTAACAAAATTAATTTGGTTTTATTTGTATTTTGTGGTATGATAGTATACGGATTAGTATTATATATTTCTGGTGAGGTTAAAAATGAAGCTAACCTCGTTTTGAATAAGATAATAAAAAAGTAATTTCAAAGAAAGGAAGATAAATCAAATGAAAAGTATTTGTGTAATCGGTATCGGTTATGTTGGTTTGCCAACGGCTGCTATGTTTGCATCAAAGGGTCATAAGGTTATTGGCTATGATTTAAACAAAAAGGCTGTTGACGCACTTAACAGAGGCAAAATTATTATTGAGGAGCCAGGTCTTGGAGATTTAGTAAAGAAGGTTGTTGCTGACGGCAATTTAACTGCTACTACTGAATGTCCTGACGATTGCGATGTTTACATTATCGCAGTTCCTACACCTATCAACGAAGATAAGACAGCTGATATGAGATATGTAGAGTCAGCTACAAGAGCATTAGTGCCACATGTAAGAAAGGGCTGTATTGTTGTTCTTGAGTCTACTTCTCCTCCAAGAACTGTTGAAGATTTAATGCTTCCTATTTTAAAGGAAACTGGTCTTGAATTAGGCGAAGAACTTTTAGTTGCTCACTCTCCAGAAAGAATTCTCCCTGGTAGAGTTCTTGAAGAATTGAGAACTAACAGCCGTATTGTAGGTGGTATTAACCAGAAGTCAAGTGAAGAAGTTAAGAAAGTTTACGAAAGTATTGTTGAAGGTGAAATCTTCATTACAACTTCAACTACTGCTGAAATGTGCAAACTTATGGAAAACACTTTCAGAGATGTAAACATTGCTCTTGCTAACGAACTTGCAAAGATGAGTGAAGAACTCGGTGTAAACTGTTGGGAAGTTATTAAGCTTGCTAACCAGCACCCAAGAGTTAATATCTTAAGCCCAGGCCCTGGTGTTGGTGGTCACTGTATCGCTCTTGACCCTTGGTTCTTAGTTGAAAAGTCTAAGAATGCTAAGCTTATTCATCAGGCAAGACTTAACAACGATTCTATGCCAGAATTCGTTATGAACAAGATTGACACTATTTTAGGTGGTCTTGAAGGTAAGACTGTTGCACTTTACGGTGTTACATACAAGCCAAACATTGATGATGTAAGAGAAAGTCCAATTATGCACCTTTGGTCTATGCTTGAAGAAAAGGGCGCTACTGTTAAGGTTTGTGACCCTCACGCTAAAGAAAAGCTTGAAAAGTCTTATGATATTTATGAAGCTCCTAAGGGTGCAGATATTGTAGTTTTAGGTGTAAACCACAACCAGTTTGCAGATGTTGATTTTGCTAAGCTTACAGCTGAAATGAACGTAAAGAATATCCTTGATACTAGAAACTTCTGGGATAAGGAAAAGGTTACAGCAGCTGGTGCAAACTACTATTTATTAGGTGACGGACAATGAGAAAAGTTTTGATAATTGCCAACCAGTTTCCACCAATGGGTGGTTCAGGTGTACAGAGAAGTGTTAAGTTTGTAAAACATCTTCGCTGTTTTGGCTATGAACCAGTAGTATTTACCAGAGAAGTTGGAAATATGCCTTTAAAAGATGAAACTCTTTTAAAGGATATTCCTGACGGAGTTAAAATATACAGAACTAAGCCTTACGAATGTGTTGAGGCAAAGGGTATATTCCGTATACCGGGTAAGGTTCTTGGTAAGTTTATGATTCCTGATACAGCTAGACTTTGGGAACATTTTTCAAAAAAGGCTGTTATGGATGTAATTGATAAAGAGGGTATTGACCTTATTTATACTACTTCTGCACCTTACAGCGACCATCTTCTCGGTCTTTATATTAAGAAAAAACGCCCTGACATAAAGTGGGTTGTGGATTTCAGAGATGAATGGACAAACAATCCTTATACTTTAGACAATCCTCATGGTGCCTACAGGACTAAGAGGGAAAAGGAAATGGAACATGAGGTTGTAACTACAGCTGATATGTGTGTTACAAATACTCCTGTAATGAGAGCTAATTTTATTAGAAATAATAAATTAACCGGAGATAATTTCTTTACTATCCCTAATGGTTATGATGTAGAGGACTTTGAGGGTATGCCTAAGGAAAAACCAAACAACAGCAAGTTGACAATGGTTTATACAGGTGCTTTATACGGAAGAAGAAAGCCGGACAATTTCTTTCAGGCTTTAAGTGAGTTAAAGTCAGAAGGCAAAATTGATGGCAATAAACTTCTTGTTAAGCTTATTGGCAATTATCACAAAGATAAATTACAGGCTCAGATTGACTCCTTTGGCTTAAAGGAACAGTTTGAAATTGTGGGCTATGTGCCTCACAATGTTTGTATAGAACATCAGGTAGCTAGTGATGTCCTTGTCCTCATTGAGGGTGGTGGCAGAGGCTCTGATGCTTTCTATACAGGCAAGATTTTTGAATATATGAATACAAACAGACCGGTATTGGCTATATTGCCAAAGGGTTGTGCTGCTGACCTTGTAAGAGAAAGTGGCATAGGTATTGTTGCTGATACAGATGATGTAAAGGCAATAAAGGAATGTATTCTCAATTACTATAACGCTTGGGTAGAGGGCAAACTTGAATTTAATCCAAACAGAAGCGTTATAGAGGGCTTTGAAAGAAAAAAGCTAACAGAAAAGTTAGCTGAGGTTTTTGATAAAATGTACTAGGATGTGACTCTAATGAAGATACTCCACTTTATCAGCGGGGGAGATTCCGGTGGGGCAAAGACCCACGTTCTCACCTTGTTGGATAATCTGAGAAAACTGAATATTGAGGTAGAGCTACTGTGTATTATGGAGGGCGTTTTTACTGAGGAAGCTAGGGAAATGGGTATTCCCGTTACTATAATCCCACAGGAAAAAAGATGGGATTTATCTGTACTCAGTAAAGTTAAGAAATTTATAAATAACTGTGGTTGTGATTTGGTTCATTGTCATGGTGCTAGAGCAAATTATATTTCTCTTTTCATAAGAGGTGGCGTAAAAGTACCTATGATTACAACTCTCCACAGTGATTATAAGCTGGATTTTAAGGATAATCCGAGAAAACAGTTGATTTATACGCCTATAAATGCCTTTGCTTTAAGACGTTATAAGCATATTTTGGCTGTAACAAAGGCTTTTAAATATATGCTTATGCTTAGAGGTTTTAAGGAAGAACGTATTGACGTTATATACAATGGTATAGATTTTTCTCAAGAACTTCAGACTTATGATATGTATACATTTTTCAAAAATATAAATGTTCCTCATGATTTGAATAAAAAATATGTTGGCATTGCAGCTAGACTTTTTGCTGTAAAGGGTGTAAATGTATTTTTAGATATGGCAAAGATTATTGCTGATAAACGTGAGGATATAGACTTTATTATTTTGGGTAATGGAGAAATGTGGCAACAGTGTCAGGGCTTTATTAAGGAAAATAAACTTGAAAATAGAGTTTATATGGCAGGTCAGGTTACTGACCCTGTAATGATGAACAGCTATTACAAGTATATTGACGTAAATACTCTGACATCTTATTCTGAAAGTTTCCCTTATGCTCTTTTGGAAGGTGCAAGGTGCAAGTGTGCTACAGTAGCTACTGCTGTAGGTGGTATTCCTGAAATGATTATTGACGGAGAAAGTGGTTGCCTTGTTCAGTCCGGAGATAGTAAGGCTCTGGCAGAATGTGTTGAAATGCTCTGTGATAAAGATGATATTCGTATAAGATACGGTGTCAACTTCTATGAAAGAGCTAAGGAAAACTTTTCTTCACAAGCTATGGCAAATACCCATAAGAAAATTTATGAAAAGATTATAAAGGAGAATGTAAAGTGAAATTAGTTGATGAAAACGGCAAGATTTTTGGTAAGGTAAACCTTGTAGACCTTATTGTTTTAGTCTTAATCGTTGCTATTGCAGCTGCTGGTATTATCAGAGTAAGCTCTAAGAAGTTAAATGCTGATAATAGCGAAGCTGGTGCTGACGGTGACCAGTATTGCTATGTTACTCTTTTATCTTCTCTTGTTGTACCGGAAGTTGCTGAAGGCTTAAATATAGGCGACAAGCTTGTTGCTAACAATGCTTTCACAGATGCAGAAGTTGTTTCTGTTGATGTTGCTCCAGCTGCTTATGTTGGTACTAATTCAGAAGGTAAGGCTGTTTACAGCGAACATCCTTTATGGAAAGATGTTACAGTTGTTGTTAAGGAAAAAGTTAATCCTAAGTCAGTTATACTTAAAGTAGGCAATCAGGAAGTAAGAGTTGGTTACAGCTATATTCTTAAAACACAGACTGTAGAAACAAACTGTAAAATCAGAGGTATTGAGTTTAAGGACGAATAGTGAGGTGTGCTTATGCTCGATGTTTTAAAAGGCAGTATTCTTGTAAGGGCTATATTGTGTGTTGTTCACACTTTTGGAAATGCCTATAGATGCAGTCTGCTTGAAAAATTTGTTAGTGCAGTTTATAGAAGTTGGAGAGGTAGTTTTGTCCACCATATTTGCAGTAAATATGTGAATAAAAAGCCTTTTTACCAGAGTAGTCTTATTTACAGATTTGTAATGGCTATAGGCAGAATTGTGGACAAGCCTTTTGGTGCTATATACAGAGCCTTTAAGCCGGCTGTTGACAATAGCAAGATTTGTAATTTTGCTAAGGTTGCAGTAGGTAAGGATTGTAAAAGCCGTGCCTATGGTGCAGGTCTTTTGCTTATGGCAATACCTATTGGTTCTCTTGTAGCATTGATTATGAAAGGTGATTGCACACCTATTACTATAGGAATGTGTGTAGCTGTTTTTATTTTTGGTATAGCCCTCAGCTTCGGTGTGGTTTTTAACGAGGTTATTCAGAACAGCTTGGTAGTAAAGTTTGTGAAATGGGTTGTTTCTTCCCTTGAATAGCCGGAATGGTTGGTGAAATTGTGAACAATATAAGAGCAGTTTTAATACTTATATTAGGTCTTTTGATTGGTCTTGCCTTTGGTTTCTTAGGACCGGTTGTTGGTCTTGGCTTAGTAGCTGGTATTACAGCTTACATAATGATTGTATCCTCTCCAGATGTGGCTATATGCGTCTTGACAGGCTATGCAGTTATTGACTGGGCTTTGAGATTGGTAGCAGAGGCTTTGGCAGGAGCTTGGGATGAGCTTTATCTTGTAGTTCTTATTTTGATTTGGATATACAAGTGGATAAGTGCCAGAAATGGTGAAACAATTAAGGTTACATCAATGGATTTACCTATAATTATCTTTATAGGTGTAATGCTTTTTGCACTTATAATTAATTCCACTGATTACTCTATTTCTCTTGAAGGTTTCAGAGCTATTGTACAGTATATACTTTGGTATTTTGTGGTTCTTCAGCTTGTAAATGGAGAAAAGAGTGCAAGGAAGGTAACCATGGCATTTGTTATTGTCACAGGTGTTATGGCAATGCATGGTGTGTTCCAGTATATTATTGGTGTAGAAATGCCGGCAGGTTGGGTTGACCAAAACGAAGCAGGTGTTAGAACAAGAGTATTCTCTATTCTTACAAGTCCTAATGTTTTTGGTTCATTACTTACTTTGGCAACTCCTATGTCAATTTCTATGTGCCTTTCTTCAAAGAAAAAAGGTGGCAAGTTTATCTTTGGCTTTTTAGCCCTTATGATGGCAGCCAGTCTTGTGTTTACTTTCTCAAGAGGTGCATGGATAGGTTTTGTACTTGCTATTGGTATTTATATTTTACTTAAAGACAAAAGACTTATTATTCCGGGGATTGTGTTGGCAGTTCTTGTAGTAGCACTTGTACCAAGTGTTGGCAACAGAATTGGCTATATGCTCAGTCCTGAATATATTGAATCCTCTTTAAGAGGTGGCCGACTTGTACGTTGGCTTACAGGTTTAAGAATTTTGGAATTTTATCCATGGCTTGGTGTTGGACTTGGTCAGTTTGGTGGTGCTGTTGCTATGAACCATGAAACAAGTTTCTTAGTAGACCTAAGTGTTGTAAAGACATTCTATATGGATAACTATTATTTAAAGACAGCTGTTGAAAGTGGTATTGTAGGCTTTAGTTCCTTTGTAATGCTTATGTATAGTGTTATTATCAACAGCTTTAGAACACTCCGTTCCCCATTAACAAAAGAGGGAAAGGAACTTGCTACAGGTATTATGGCAGGTCTTTGTGGTGTTATTACCCACAACTGGGTAGAAAATGTATTTGAAACACCTTTAATGGCCAGTGTATTCTGGATATTTGTAGGTGTTATAATGGCTATGTGGTACAGCAGTAATAAGGCTGAGAATAAATAATATATTGTGGGGTAGTCCTATGATTAGAGTATTAATAGCAGGCTATCATGGATTTGGCAATTGTGGTGATGAAGCTATTCTTCAAGCTATGACAGCCAATATTCGTGCTATGGCGAAAGATGTGGAGATTACAGCTTTAAGCTATAATCCGGAATTTACAAAAACTGAATATGGTATCAACTCTGTACAGAGGTTTAATATGCTTCAGGTTCTGTCTGCTATTAAGCACAGCGATATTGTTTTAAGTGGTGGTGGAACTCTTTTGCAGAATGGCACAAGTACACGCTCACTTATGTACTATCTTACTATTATTAAAATAGCTAAGTTTTTCAGAAAGAGAGTTATGCTTTACGCCAACGGTATTGGACCGGTAAGTGGTAAACTTAATCGCAGACTTGTGAAAATGGTTGTAAATACTGTTGACGTAATAACTCTCCGAGAAAAATTGTCTGAGGCAGATTTAAAGAGTATAGGTGTTACAAAACCTAATATTATGGTTACTGCTGACCCAGCTTTTAATTTGGAATCTATTTCAGATGACGAGGCTTGGAAGTTACTTGACGAGGAGAAAATTCCTCATAATGAACAGATGATTGCAGTTTCCGTTAGAAACTGGTCTAAGGCTTTTGGCGGAGATGATTATGTAAAGAAAGTGGCAAAAGTATGTGATAATGCTATTGCAGAGGGTAAGACAGTTGTATTTCTTCCTATGGAATATCCTAGAGATTTGGAATTATCTAAAAAGGTTATGTCCTATATGAAAGAAAAGGCATACATTATGCAGAAACGTTATACTCCATCACAGATTTTGGGTATAGTAGGCTGTTTTGATATTATGCTTAGTATGCGACTTCACACTTTGATTTTTGCTGCTGTCAAAAATGTACCAATGCTTGGTATTATTTATGACCCTAAAGTTGAATATTACATTAAAGAGCTTGATATGGTTGAGGCAGGAGATGTAAGACATTCTCCTATTAACGTAAAGGCTGTTAATGAACAAATAAATGATGTTTTTGAAAATATGGAAGTCTATAAGGCTAGATTGAAGTTTAAAGCTGATTTGATGAAGCAAAGAGCAGGACAAAATGATGTTATGCTTGCTCAACAGTTTGATATAATTAGAAAAAACAAGAAATAGTATTGTGTATGATAAATTGGTAGAAAGGAAAAGGTAACTGACCATGAAAAGAAAGTTGATTATTGGTTTACAGGCTATTGCCGTTACAGTTGTTGCTGTTGTTGGTACTGCTTTTGCAGCTGATGCAGGTTCTGCTAGTGACCCAGTTGCATCAAAGAGTTATGTTGATGACAAAATAAGTCAGGTTATAAATATGATAAATACCGGTAGTGCTACTACTGAGGCATCAGGTTCATCTTATGTGCCTGTTTCAGTTCCTGTTGGCAAGGTTCTCTACGGTGCAGAGGGTAGTGAAATTATACTCCGTTCCGGTAAGGGTACTATTTACACAGCTGGTGTAGATGGCGTTGTTGATGCTACAACCGGTGCAAACTTAAAAACCGGTGCAACAGCAGTAGCTAATCATATTCTTATTGTTCCAAGAGCTGACGGCAGAGGTGTTAATGTTTCAGAGGCTGCTTGGTTCTTAGTTAAGGGCGGTTACAGCATTAAGTAATTAGTCGAGAGGTGTATTATGAGTATTTGCAAAATTTTAGGTGTTCCGTTTCAGAATATAACACCAGGAGATGCTGAGGAAAGAATTGTAAAGTTTCTTCATCAAAGTGGAAAAGCTATGGTGTTTACACCTAATCCGGAAATGGTAATGGCGGCTCAAAAAGACGAAGAATTTATGAAGATTTTAAATGAGTCAGCTATGAATATTCCTGATGGTATAGGTATTATATACGGTTCAAAATTTACAAATAACCCAATAAAATCAAGAGTAGCCGGTTATGACTGTGTTCAGGGTGTTTTTGAACTTATTAAGGACACAAACAAGACAGTTTACTTCTTTGGTGGTGCTCCGGAAATTGCCGAAAGAGCAAAGGAAGCAATGGAGAAAAAGCACTATGGTCTTAAAATTGTAGGCGTGGCTGACGGCTATTTCGATGCTGAAAAAGAACAGATGATTATAGCTGATATAAACGAGAAAAAGCCGGATTTACTTTTAGTTGGTATAGGATTTCCAAAGCAGGAAAAATGGATATATAATAACATCAAAAACCTTAATGTAAAGGTTGCTATTGGTGTAGGTGGTAGCTTTGATGTTATGAGTGGTAACGTAAAGAGAGCACCTAAGATATTCATTAAATTAGGTCTTGAATGGTTCTACAGACTTATAACACAGCCAACAAGAATAGGCAGAATGATGGTTTTACCTTTATTTATGTTGGTTGTTATTAAAAATAAAATATTGGGTAAATAGTAAATAGCCTCCTTTGGTTTCAAGGGAGGCTATTGTTTTGTTTGCTTAATGTTTTATAATCTTGATTAATATGAAATTAGTTCTATCTTGGTTGGAAGTGAGGCATTGGACTAATACTAGGGTCCATCACAAAATTATAATAATCTTCAAATGTAGGAAAATCTTCAGAATGATTTAAAATATAGTCTTTATACATAGGGTTATCATTCATTTTTGTTATATCTTCTTTTGAAAATTTAGTAACAGTAATATCTTTTTTGTTTGGAACTGTATATTCCAAAGGGGAAATGGCTTCATTATCACTTGAGATACTTAATTTTACATTCTCATTTTCTGTTGCTGAAACCGGTAATGGTACAACATATTCTGCAATATTTGATGTAGCTTTACCATTCTGAGTGAAAGTATTTTCTCCACTAATAGGATAAAGAGAAAGCTTAAGAGTTGTTTCGTCAACGTATTCCAATTTATAAGGTAATTTGTATTCACCTTCGCCTTTTACATACTGTGCTAATATTTTGTCATAGCCTTTAGATGATACTAAATTATCCCCCATAAGATAATCATATCCATAGTGTGTTTTGCTAGTAGAGTATACAAAAGGTTCAGAATTTAAAGAGTCAGCTGAAAATTTAGAATTATCAATTTTTATAGTAACTTCTGTTTTTTCAATAGTAGTTGTAGGAAGGATAGTTAAAGTAAGAGGGGTGTCATTTATATATTGAATACCATCTATGTCTTTAACACCGGTGTTACTTGTGCCATAAACTATGCTGTTAATTGATGTCTTAGAAATACCTTTAGTAACTGTTTTTGGAATAGAGCTTACAACGCTGTTGTAAGTAGTAGCATTGTTTTCAGTTGCACCATAAGTAAATGCAAATGAGCTAAAAATAAGAGATGTTGCTAAAAATAGTGAAATTCTTTTTTTCATTGTGATTGCCCCCTTAATAATAATAAAATATGTTTAATACCTACTATGAGTATATAATATTAAAAACATTGTGTCAATATACATTATTAAAAAATTATTACAAAAATAATCGACAAAAAATTGTAAAAAATGACGAATAGAATTGGGTTGACTTTATAATGTATTATTTTGTAAAATGATTATTAAGGAGGTTTATAATTATATATATTTTTTTTTAAAACTAAAATTTATTTTTTAAAGGAGATGGATATTTATGAAAAAAAGTTAAAGTATTAGCATATTTAACTTTATGTTGTTTATTTTTTAACTCGGTAATGGCTGATGAGATGGAACCAGGATATGTTAATGATAGCTATATTTCTACTGATATTGTAGAAAATGATAACAATGATTTGTATATTGATGATGATGAAGAACAAGAAAAATTAATAGAGGAAACATCAATATTGGATGAATCAATTTTAGAAGATACAACGGAAGTTGTTGAAGAAAGTGATGAACAAATCAAAGATTTTGATGGGGATAATAATTATGAGGAAACATCCGAATTTACAACTATAGATGAGATTAATATGCCAACTATAAGTGATGATGTTGACTATGAAAAAAATGAAGATGATGAGGATATATCAGAAATAACAACAACTGATGTAATTGAAGTGCCAGATAAGGTAGAATCAGGGTTTTGTTGCGATGGAATAGCACGTACACCTAAGGAGATTATTGATAAAATACCTGTTGCAAAACTAGATAAACAAAGAGAAAGATTGCCAGAAGTTCTCGATTTAAGTGAATATTTCCCACAGCCAGGGGCACAGCATGAACAGGGTTCTTGCGTTGGGTGGGCTTTAGGTTATTATATGAAGACAGCACAAGAGGCTATGGAAAGAGGCTGGAAACCAGATGACCAACATAGAATTTTTAGTCCATCTTATATTTACAACCAAATTAACGGAGGGATTGATGGTGGTTCTTATATTACCGATGGCTTAGAATTACTTAAAAATCAAGGTGTTTGTAGTGTTTATGATATGCCATATGATTTTGATGACTGCTTTAAACAACCAGATCAAAAACAAATGGAATTAGCCCAAAGATATAAAATTAAATCTTATGAATATATAGATGTTAATCAAAATAAAGAATATATTCAAATAATAAAACAAAATTTAGCAAAACATAATTTAGTAGTAATATGTGTAGACGAATATAATGATTTAAAAGATTTGAACGAAGGTACAGGAAATATAATATATGACACTAAAGATGATGAATTTAGCGGGCTAAGACATGCATTATGTTTAGTGGGTTATGATGATGATAAAAATGCTTTTAAATTTATAAATTCATGGAGGAAACCTAATGACACAGGCTGTTGGGGATATGTGGATTATGATTTTATGTTGGAGTTAAATACAGAAGCATATGTGGTGTATGATGAAATTGAGCCACTAGAAGGTATAAGTGGATTTACATATGACGGCGTAGAAAGAGATGAAAAAATATATGGTGATACATATTCTATTACGTTAAAAAATTTACAAACTACAAATGGTGCACCTATCGGATCTGTAAAATTTCCTACATGGTCAGAAAAAAATGGGCAAGACGATTTAATATGGTATGAGGGGACTCAAATAACAGGGACAAACGACTGGAAAGTGACAATTAATACGTCTAAACATGGAAATGATGGTGGGAATTATTATACCCATATATATGGAAAGCTTGGAAATCAGGATGATGTTTTGTTATCAAGAGAAGATATTAATTTGTCAGATAGATTAAATGATAAATTTTTATATGGATGTGGAATAATTGTTTGTAATATCGAAGATGATGAAATTACTGCAGTTCCAGATACTTATGGACGTATGACATTAACAGCTAAAAATGTAAGATTTGAAGATGGAACTTATCCTGAATATTATAAGTTTTGCGTTTGGACAGAAAATGATGGACAGGATGATTTGAAATGGTATAATGCTAAAAAAATATTTGGAACAAATGATTGGACATGCACTGTTGATTTTTATTACCATAACAGAGAAATAGGTAAATATAACATACATTGTTATGCAGGAAATTTAGAAAATGAGTGTAGATGCTATAAAACTACCAGTACAAATATAGAAGAAACAATATATTATAGCAAGTTCTATTTTGACCCAGGGGTTCAGGATAACAAGATTTATAATGATAGATATAAGGTTTATATTGGAGAAGTGAGATCTATTACAGGAACACCTGTTACAAATGTACAATTTCCTACATGGACAGAAAACAATGGACAAGATGATTTAAGTTGGGGAACATCAAATAATTTCGATACAAATTATTGGTATACAGAGATAAAGTTATCTGACCATAATAATGAAAATGGAAAGTATACTACGCATATTTATGCAACTACTAAGTATGGAACTTTTCTCATTAAAGGGGTTGATTGTGAAGCTATTGGTTCAACATATGATAAAATAGATGTTGTTAATAATGGTGATGATTCATATACATTGACTGTTGTAAACTTAAAGTACAAAGATGGAAATACTCCAACATTTGTTAAATTACCTGTTTGGACTGATAAAGGTGGACAAGATGATTTAGTATGGTATGATGCAACAAAGATAAATAATACAAATAATTGGGAAATTAATATAAAAAAATCGGAACATAATAATGAAATAGGAACTTATATTGTCGATGTTTATACTGCAATGAATAACTTTGAGCATAGGTTTATAAACAGAAATAATATAATAATTAGTTAATAATAGTGATGTAAAAAATATCCTCTGACTTAGGGGATATTTTTTATTATCAAATATTTAATTGTTTAAAAGTAATAAATATGTTAAAATAAAAGAAAAGATAATTCAAGTAAAGGAGAATGGATATGAAGAAGTTTATTGTTGCTTTAACAACTCTCGGGCTTATTTCTGCTATGAGTGTTGCTACTTTTGCTGATAACTTTACTAATTTTAATGATGCACAACCAATGCAGAATTTTACATCAGATATTAACAAGCTCTATATTTCAAATTTTAATAAAGTTTCATCTAATGGTGTAAGTGATTTAGATATTAAAAATGGTTATTTTTCTTGCTATAATGGATATGTATACTATTTAGATAGTTCAAAAACCGGATATACAGACCTTAGAAGAATGAAAGCTGATAAAACAGGAGATATTCTTATACACAGAATTGTAACAGGGGAGAGCTATACTCTTAATTCTTATATTTTAGGTGACAGCAATCTTTATTACACAATTTATAACATCAAAACACAGCAATACAGCTTTAGAAAAGTGGATTTAGTTACTAAAAAGGATAGCTTGGTTTATTCTTCTGATACTGCTATGTTAGATGTATTAGCATCTCAGAATGGTTATGCTTATGTGTGCGAAACTTCTTTTGATGAAAACAATGACATTCACAGACTAATTTACAAAGTAAATGTAAATAAGGATACAGATAAGTACGTTATTGTAACAACTAAGACAAATGTAAATTATTTATGTGCCAGAATATCTGGAGATACTCTCTATATTAAGAAGGTGGATTTTTCAAAGGCTGATGTAGAAGATTATCCAAATTCTATATTACTTGTTGATTTGAAAAAGAATAAAGTTGTGAAAGAAGTAAATCTTGGTTCTCACAATATTGTGGATATTAAAAATGGTAAAGCCATAGCTCAAGACGGTGGAACAATAACTTCTATAGATATTTCTTCAGGGGAAGAAAAACAGCTTTTAAACTTAGATGCTAACAAAGTTCAGATGCAATATTTAGGCTTTTATAACGGTAAAGTGTACTATACAACTTACAATTTGAATACTTATGAAAATAAGGTGTCATACAAGAATATAGGCACAGGAGAAATGAAAGACCTTACAAGTTGGGTAGAACAGAGAGTAGAATAATATGATATGATATAAACACCTCCTAAAACAAGGAGGTGTTTGTTTTATGTTATAATACCGTAAATAGCTTAAATTTCAATAAAAGCAATTTCATAGATAAATGGTAGGGTAATTGCGTAAATAGGAGATATAGTGGCATAAAAGGCATATATACGGGAAATAAAAAAGTGATAGCAAATTTATGCTATCACTTTTTAAGTAAATCATTAATCTATATAATATTATTTAATTAACCAATGATATAAACCTTAACATTCTTGTGACCAAAACCAGATGCTAAAGCAGCTGAATGTGTACCATAGCAAAGGTCAATTCTGTTACCCTTGATTGCTCCACCTGTATCGGCAGCAATACAGTAACCGTAACCTTCAACGTAGAGCTTAGTACCTAAAGGAATAACTCTTGTATCTACAGCAGCTACGCCGTAACCAGCCTTCATACCAGAAGCTGTATAACCATTTGCATATGAGCCACAGCACTTAGAACATGGGCAGTAAGCTGTAGCATTAAGTGTCATAGAACTCTTATACTTAACAGAAAGACCTGGAATAGTATTTGTAGTAGTTGCAGCAGGCTTAACAACAGGAGCTGGCTTAGCCTTAGTACCTACATTGATAACTTCTGTAACAGGTTCTTTAGTAACCTTTGTAACAGAGTCAGTTGATGTAACCTGGTCACCAACGTACTTAGTAGTAGTTGTTGTTGTCTTAACGCCGTCAACACCAGCAGTAACTACTTTCTTTTCACCAACATAAAGGCTGTCTGTTTTAACTTCCTTTGTTTCGTGAGGAATAGCCTCGTAAGTATCAACTGAAACTTCTCTTATAGTTGAAAGCTGAATGTACATACCTTCTGAAAGAGGTGTAGAAGCTGTCTGGCTTGCAAGAGTGTACTTTTCAGTTGTGTTTGCCTTCTGATATTCTGCAAGGAAAGCACCTAAGTTTGATGCTGAAGTAGTTGAAGACTGAGCCTTACCACCATCAACAGAAACAATAACAGTCTTAGGCTGAGCTACAACGATTTCCTTTGCGTTTTCTACAGAATTAGTAAGGTCAACGCTTACATCTGTTGAATCAGTTACTACAATATTGTTACTAGCAAGAAGGTCACCAACTGTTGAGCTCTTGTCAGCATTAAAATATTGAACATTACCATCTACAATAACCTTAACTGTATCTGAACCAGCGTTAGAAACTTCAGCAGCTGATACAATAACATTTGATGAAATCATTGTTGCAAAAACAACGGCCATTGCCGATACGGTCTTAGTAAATCTCTTTGTCATAATAATCCTCCTTAGGGGCTTAATAATTTTGTAATATTTAGACTTAAATGTTACAAAGTTTGACTTGAAAAATCTATTGAAATTAAAAGTCGACAAGCCTCATACATAAGTTTTTGACAGTTTTTAGTCGTTCAAGGTCGAATTTTACGAAAAATAGGCATAAAAAATTAGGTTAACCGACAAATCGGCAAACTAACCCTGAACATTTACAAGGACTATCTTAACACATCTGTAACAATTATGCAACAACTTTTTTTCAACAAAAAACTTTGAGGGCATTTTCCTTCGTTTTTTGGGCTACTATTTGTGGAGAAAGTTGTTTAATTTGTGCAATTTTCTCTACGATATACTTTAGATTTTGTGAATTGTTTCTAGTTCCCCTTAAAGGTGTCGGAGATAAATATGGTGAATCTGTTTCTACTAAAATTTTGTCAATTGGGATGTTTTCAACCACATCGACCAGCTTTTTTGCATTCTTAAATGTAACAACTCCACCTACAGAAATATAAAATCCCATTTTTATATATTCCTGTGCAAGTTCCTTACTTCCGGAAAATGCGTGTATAAGTCCTTTACGAACTCTACTGGCTTTTATTATGTCAAAAGTGTCCTGTGCAGCATCTCTTGAATGAACAACTACGGGCATATCTAAGTCAGCTGTTAAATCTAACTGTCTTTTAAACCAATACTGCTGTTTTTCCTTTGATGGACCGTCATCATAGTGATAGTCAAGACCAATTTCTCCTATAGCTACAACCTTTGGATTTTCTGCATATTTTGCAAGAGTTTTTAAGTCTTCCTCTGTCATATCTTCTACTTCTGAAGGGTGAACACCTACATTTGCATATATAAAATCGTATTTTTCAGCTAATGCCATAGCTTTTTTAGCACTTTCCATAGAATCACAGGAATTTATAATAAAATCAACTCCGTTTTGGTGCATTTCTTCTATTAATTGATGTCTGTCATCATCGTATTGTACATCATCAAAATGGGCATGAGAATCAAAGTACATTTGTGTATTTCCTTTCTTATTTTTAAACAAAATAAATGAGTTTCTACTATATTAATATAAAAATAAATAGGTAAAATAACAGGTGTCCTGAAAAGAACACCTGTTAATGAGAATTATCTAAATTTTATTAGTTTACTTCAGCACCGTCGCCAATGTTTCCGTCAACTGTAAGTACACCTAAATTGCCGTTTTCATCTTCGGCAGCAAGTATCATACCTTCACTTACAATTTTACCCTTCATCATTTTTCTAGGTGGAAGATTTGTTACTACAACAACCTTTTTGCCTACCATATCTTCTGGAGAGTACCATTTAGCAATACCAGAGGCAATAGTTCTTGTTTCAGAGCCAATCTGAACTGTAGATTTAAGGAGCTTAGAAGAACCCTCAACCTTTTCACAAGCAAGGATTTTACCAATCTTCATATTAACCTTACAGAAGTCATCAATATCAATATATTCTGGTTCTTCTGCTGGCTTTTCTTCTTCCTTAGGCTGTTCAAGTTTAGCTTCGATTTTTTCAAGAGTTTCCTTTGCATCAAGTCTAGCAAAGAGAATTTCTGGCTTTTCAACAACCTTTGTACCAGACTTATACATACCGAAAATATCAAGGCTATCCATTGGACGCTTCTGAGCATTAAGCTGTGCAAGAACCTTTGCTGAAGTTTCAGGCATAAATGGTTCAAGAAGGTTTGCACCAATAGAAATACCTTCAACTAAGTTGTAAAGAACAGTAGCAAGTCTTTCCTTCTTAGTTTCGTCCTTAGCAAGTACCCAAGGCTCTGTTTCGTCAACATACTTGTTGCATCTCTTGAAAAGGGCGAATATTTCAGTAATAGCATCAGCTACTCTTAATTTATCCATCTTTTCAATAACTCTATTACGAGTAGTTGTAACAACATTGATTAAGTCTTCATCAACTGGGTATGCACAACCTGGGTTAGTTACAACACCGTTGAAGTACTTGTTGCTCATTGATACAGTTCTGTTTACAAGGTTACCGAGAACGTTTGCAAGGTCAGAATTCATTCTTTCAATCATTAATTCCCAAGTAATAACACCATCGTTTTCAAATGGCATTTCGTGGAGAACAAAGTATCTAACAGCATCTACACCGAAGAAATCTACTAAATCATCAGCATAAATTACATTACCCTTAGACTTACTCATCTTGCCATCGCCTCTTAAAAGCCATGGGTGACCAAATACCTGCTTAGGTAATGGAAGGTCAAGTGCCATAAGGATAATAGGCCAGTAAATAGTATGGAAACGAATAATATCCTTACCAATAAGGTGAAGGTCTGCTGGCCACATTTTATTAAATAAGTCTGAGTTGTTGCCGTCACAATCATAACCAATACCAGTGATATAGTTTGTAAGGGCATCAAGCCATACATATACAACGTGCTTATCATCAAAATCAACTGGAATACCCCACTTGAAAGATGTTCTTGATACACATAAATCCTGAAGACCCGGAAGAAGGAAGTTATTCATCATTTCGTTCTTTCTTGAAACAGGCTGTATAAATTCAGGGTGAGTATTAATATGTTCAATAAGTCTGTCAGCATATTTGCTTAATTTAAGGAAGTATGCTTCTTCCTTAGCAGGCTTAACTTCTCTACCACAATCAGGACATTTACCATCTACAAGCTGAGATTCTGTCCAGAAAGATTCACAAGGTGTACAGTAAAGACCTTCGTATTCGCCTTTGTAAATATCGCCTTTTTCGTAAAGCTTTTTAAATATTTTCTGAACCTGCTTTTCGTGGTCTACATCAGTTGTTCTAATGAATTTATCATAAGATGTGTTCATTAAATCCCAAATTCTCTTTATTTCAGTAGAAACATTGTCAACGAACTGCTTAGGTGTAATGCCGGCATCTTTTGCTTTTTCTTCAATCTTCATACCGTGTTCATCAGTACCAGTTTGGAAGAAAACATCGTAACCCATTTGTCTTTTAAATCTTGCAATACTATCAGCAAGAACGATTTCATATGTGTTACCGATATGAGGTTTACCAGAAGTGTAGGCAATAGCCGTAGTCATATAAAATTTTTCTTTACTCAATTAAACTACCTCCAAAAAAATCATTAATTTGATTATATAACAAATAAAGTAAAATTGCAATTTTTATTGTAATAGTTTAGCAAATTTACTTTATTATTCCCGATAATTGTGCTAGAATATACCTACTTTAGATTTTGGAGGGTTTGGTATGTATAAGTTAGTTGCTACTGATTGCGATGGTACATTTATAGATTCAAAAGGTTGGTTGCCAGAGGAAAATAAAATTGCTTTCCAGAGATTACACCAAAGGGATATTCCTGTTGTACTTGTAACAGGAAGAAATGACTTTCTTACAAAGGATTATGTAGACGAGCTTGGTTTCCAGTGCCCTGTAATTGGTGGTAATGGGGCTACTCTTGGTAACATATATACAGGAGAGAGAAAGTATGTAAATGCTATGACAAGGGAAGAAATGAATGGCGTATTTGATATATGCGACAAGTTTAAAGTGCCTTGCAAGGTGTTTACTACTGAAAAATGCTATACAAACGATATAGACCTAAAAAATGGTGGTATAAAACTTATAACAGTTAAATATACAAAGCCTATAAAGACTACTATTGAGAATATATTGGAAACAGATATAAGAAAAACTGTTGATTTCAAAAATGTAATAAAGGTTGTTGTAATAGAGGATAATATCGAATTTCTTACAGAAATAAAAGATGCTATAAATGAAAAAGTGAAAACTGTTACAGCTATACAGTCTAACTGGAATTGTATTGATATAGTAAAAAAAGGCGTTTCAAAAGGTGCAGCACTTTTGAAATACGGTGAAATGTTAGGTATAAAGCCGGAAGATATTATTGCTTTTGGAGATAGTGAAAACGATGTATCAATGATAAAGGCTGTAGGTGGTGGATATGCCATAGGCAATGCTGACCAATGTGTAAAAGATGTTGCAAAGTATATTGCTGATACAAATGATAACTGTGGTGTAGCCAAAGTTTTGGACAAGGAATTTAATTTAGGAATATATTAAAAAATAAAGGGACAGCTTAGCTGTCCCTTTATTAATGTTTAACGTATTTTACTGCGGGTCTATCCCAAAGTTTGTGTAAACCTCTAAACTGATGTATAATAAAAATAGTC
>ERZ824473.124-NODE-124-length-147002-cov-15.346751_pt1 | contig 147002 bp, 142 predicted proteins | sample MGYA00519874_ERZ824473 | MGnify/ENA primary metagenome ERZ824473 (study PRJEB31778, sample SAMEA3449151) | human gut metagenome | biome: human gut; feature: human-associated habitat; material: faeces | place: United Kingdom | collected 2010/2012 ...
ACTTTGCGCGTCCGCAGACGCGCCCCCAAGCTGCTCTTCCCCCAAGATTCCGTGAAGAACCTAAAAAGACGCGGCAGGAAGCTGATTTTTTCAGCCCCCTGCCGCGTGTTAATATCTCCTTACTGCTTCTTCAAATACACCGTCATCATATATCCTGTGTACCCGTTGTATCGCACCTTCGTCCACGTTTTGCCCGCGGAGAGCACAACCACCGTTGACCCGTGCGGCACTTGCACCAGCACGCGTGCAGATTTCGAGCCGCTGCTGCGCAGGTTCACATACGTTCCCTGCGGATGGCGGACAATGCGTGTGGAACTCGATGAGCTGGCAGAGGGAATGGAAAGGTAGTCGGTCATCATATACCCGGTTTTGCCGTCGGGCGTTTTGACCTTGCACCACTGGTCGCCCTGCGAAATCATCGTGACCACCGTGCCGTTGGAATACTTGCCTAAGCTCGTGCCGCGGGTGCTCGCCCTGCTGCGCAGATTCAGCTTGTCGCGCGGATTCGGGTTGTTGACGACCGCATAGGTTGCCTGCTGTGCCGTGGAGGAAGAACCGCCTGATGCGCTGCTTCCCGCCGCCTTCGCGCAGAGAGCTTCTCCCTCGGACCGGCGGATATGCCCCGCGCGCAGATAGTCTGAGGACATAAACCCGACGCCGCCGTTGACAGCAATTTTCCACCAACCGTTGCCCTGCTGGAGAATCATAACGTAGGTGCAGCCGGGGATGGAAGCGAGGCTGCCGTAGTTCTTGCCCGGGCCGGAGCGCAGGTGAACGTTCTCCTTATTCGGCGAAATGACCATGCCGAGCTTGTCGGAGTAGACGCCGCTGCGGGTGGAGATGAAGCGGGTGAGAAAATAGCCGGTCTGACCGCCGACGGAAACATAATACCAGTCGCCCGCACGGTCGAGAATGACGCATGGCGTGCCGTCGTCGTACTTGCCGAGCACCTTGGCGGATGTGCTGGCCTCGCGGCGGAGGTTCAGGTAGCCCGCATGGGAGACGTAGCCGATTGTGCCGGTCGCATCCGCCGAAACGAGCAGGTAATCCTGCCGCATCCAGCCATAGCGGCCGTCAGGTGTTTCTACCTGATAAAAGCCGTTGCTGTATCCGCGCACGGTCATCCACGTTCCCTTGTTGTACGCACCCAAAACGGCGGAACTGGTAGTGGGGGCGGAGCGCAGGTTGACATTCGCCGCACCGAACACAACGCCATAACTGCTGGAATCCGCCTGCGCTGTGACACTCAGCAGGAGCAGAAGCAGCAGCGTCAGCCCTGCGAGCAGCTTCCATTTTTTCATTCGTTCTCTTCCTTTCCTCATATCATGGAAATTCCTGTGCCCTTGCGGGAAAAAAAGCGGATAGCAAAAACTTGATGGACGGTTTGCCCATCACGACAGCTTCTATTATATCAGGAAATGCAATGGAATGCAAGTTTTTCCTATGGATTCCGGCATGGAAAAAAATTATTTCGGAAAAATTTGATTCCGCTGGGAACAAAACAGCAGCGTCATGCGTTTTATTCTTGCAAGGGGAGGGAAACAGCCCAAAGCTGGTTCGCTCCGCGCAAAAGGAGGAAGAACGGATGAAGAAGTTTCTGGCAGGACTGGTAAGCCTGCTGATGCTGTCGACCGCGTTTGCTGAGCCGACGATAACGCATCTGGGCTACACGGCGTATCTTGGCAGCAGCAATGAGCTGTATCTGCAGGATCCGACGGGTACGGTGCGCGTCCTGCGTTATCCGATTGCGGATATTCTTTCGATTACCGACACGGTTGTCTACTGCCGCGCGCAGGATGGCAAGCTGCTCAGCATTGCGCTGGACGGCTCGCAGTCGCTGATTATCGCGGAAACCCCGACTGATGAGCAGGTGAATGCGCTGACGGCGAAGTCGAGTTATACGCTGACGGACGGTGTGCTGCGCAATGGCGCCACGATTGTGGATACGGGTGTGCTTGCCTTCTGCGATTTGGCGGACGAGCAGACCACGACCGCGCCGGATGAACTGCTGTACCTCAAACAGAACACGACGAACACCGCTGCCCTGATGGTGCGCACGGAGAACGTCGCGACTGCGCGGACGCTGGCGATTCTGGGCATCACCGCGCCTGTGCTGAGCATGACGGCGAACGGCGAGAACATCACTATCGTCGCATCTGACCACAGCGTCACGGTTTACAACCGCGTCGCGCTGACGACCGCCAATTATCCGGCGACGTCGGAGCTGACGGAGAAGGCATCCGCCATCGGCAGTGAGCTGTTCCGCTATGCGCCCGCGGAGTCCTTCGGCTGGAACGTGGAAATCAGCACGGGTCTGCCGGCGATTGAAGTTGTGACAGACCGCGGCAATGCGTACGTTGCGACGGCTACGCCCGCCCCCACGACCGCTGTGCCGACCGCAACCGCGCGTCCGACGGCGACTGTCCGCCCGACGGCTACGCCCCGCCCGACCGCAACTGCGACGGCTGCGTCCGAGTACACGCGCCTGAACTACGGCAGCAAGGGCAAGGCGGTGCGCAAGCTGCAAAACCGCCTGTCCAAGCTGGGCTATCCCGTGGGCAAGGTGGATGGCGTCTGGGGTGACGACACGCAGTTCGCGGTCAACCTGTTCCAGTCCGCCATCGGCTACACCGAGCACCGCTATGCGTCGGCAGCCATGCAGGAGAAGCTGTACTCCAAGAAAGCGCCGGTTTACGATCCCTACATGCCCCTGAAGGAAGGCAAGAAGGGAACGCCTGTCAAGCTGATGCAGCAGCGCCTGTTCGATCTCGGCTATTTCACTACTAACGACGTGGAGAAGGAAGTTGATGGCGTGTACGGCAAGCGCACGACGGAAGCCATCAAGCTCTTCCAGACCGTCTGCGGTTATGAGGAGAAGAAAATCACCGGCGTTGCTGATGCGGATACGCTGATGCTGCTCTTCGACGAAAAAGCGCCTGTGAATCCGGGCAATGTGCCGCCGACGCCGACCAGCCCGGTGGTAATCATCACGCCGACCCCGACGAACGTGCCGACCGCTACGCCGAATCTGCCGGACGAGCCGACGGAAGTCCCGACGGCGACACCTGCGCCGACGGATGTGCCGACGGCGACACCCGCCCCGACGGATGTGCCGACGGCGACACCCGCCCCGACGGAAGTTCCGACGGCGACACCTGCGCCGACGGAAGCGCCGACGGCGACACCTGCGCCGACGGATGTGCCGACGGCGACGCCCGCCCCGACGGAAGTTCCGACGGCGACACCCGCGCCGACGGACACGGTGGAGGTCATCACGCCTGAACCGCAGCCGTCCGAAACGGTGACGGAATAAGCAAATTTGCGCCCAATCAGCGATGGTTGGGCGTTTTTTGTGCAGAAAATTTGTAATGGAGGGAAGATATGCCGCTTTTGATGCGTTAGATAGGTGAAGACCGCAGGAAAGTGCGGCAGAAAGAAGGAAGAGACATGAGAAAGTACACGCGGATTGGAACGTTTTTGCTGGCACTTGTGATGTGCCTGACGATGCTGACGGCGCAGGCGGAAAGCAAACTGCCGTTGGAAGTTGCGGACTTGTTCACCGTGAAGGCGTGGGCACACTACGCGATCGCAAACCAGCCAGATATGCCGGAGAACAAGGCGTTCGCGGTGATGCAGGAGAAATCCGGCTACGAGGCGGCGCTGCTGGTGATGCGCAACACCAAGAGCGAAACGAACGTGCTGGTGCTGGCGGAAAAATCATCCGCACAAGCGGATTGGAAAATCACCATGCGCAACTGGGGCGCGGTGGGGCAGGGTGACGCGAACGTGCCGCAGCTGGCGGTGCTGGCGGACGGGCGTTTCGTCATCCACTACCCGAACGGCGACAGCGCGTATTTCACGCATGAAGCGAATGGCTGGCAGCTGACAAACCTGTCCTTTGGTGATACGACACAGGTGGAAGTGACCCGCAGCGGCATGACCTTCCTCACTCTGTCGGACAACGGCAAGTGGGTCAAGACGACGGTTTCCGGTGTGGTGGAGACGGCAATGGCGCAGTTCAGCATGGATCGCTTCCCGCGGACGGTCGCGGCGGCACGCGAGCACCTGACGAATCCGCCGACGATTCCGGATTCCCCGTGGAGCTGGACGTACCCCTACGGCTTCCCGCAGCCTTCGCAGTACGCCAAACTTGCGGCAGGCAAGCAGTATGCGGTGTATTCCGCGCCGTCGGATACCAGTTTCCGCGCGGCGAACGGCAAGGCGCTGCTGTCCACGAACGACTGGGTGCAGGTGTTCTTCGAGGAGGATGGCTATCTGCTCGTGCAGTACGCCATCAGCCGCCATCAGTACCGCATCGGGTACATCAAGGCGGATGCGGTGTCGAATTTGTCGGAAGTGGCGGAAATTGGCAGCTGGGCGAATTACCCGGCGCAAGTTCTGCGCACATCGGTGCTCACCGACGACCCGCTGAATTCCTGCGGCGCGGTGATGACGCTGACGGCGGGACAGCAGGTGACGTATCTGGGACAGCTGGGTCAGGAATGGGCGTTTGTGGAGACGACGACGGCGCAGGGGCAGCGGATTCGCGGCTTCGTGGAATTGAGTGACTTGAACGTCACGCGCCCAGACGATGCGGATGACAATTTGAACGGGTAATGCTATTTGCGGGTTCACCTGCGCCATCTGCAAATAGTATAATATATAATTCCAAAACAACAAAACCCCAGCCGCGTTTTGCAGCCGGGGTTTTTGCTTGCTTTTCCTGCAAAATCAATCAGAATCAGCGTGCTCCCAATCATACACTTCCGAAGAAAGCGTGAAACCGATTCGGGAATAAAACGACTGGTCAGATAACACGATGGCACGTTCTGCACCAAGCGCGTGGGCGCGCGAACATGCTTCATAGACCACCGCTTTCGCCAAGCCGCGCTTTCTGTGCTCCGGCACGGTGGCGACAGGCTCAACATAAGCGGTGTCATCGGTTGTGTACCATAAGCCGCAGTGCGCGCAATATTCGCGGTTGGCAATTGCAAAGGTTTTCAGCGCGTCGTTTGCGTGGGGGATTCGCTTCAGCAATTCCGCATCCCATCTTTCGGGCGTGCCGTCATTGTCAAACCCTCTGTGAATCACCAGATGGTATTGCCATGGATCGGCGGCAAATTCCCGCGGGCTCATGGTATAGCCGTCCGGCAGACAATAGACCAGCGGATTGGACAAATCATTCAAAATGTCCCCAATGAAAATGCTCGTTGTAATCCAGCGTTCCCGCTTTCAAAAGAAATTGGTAAATGCTTTGATACTGCTCGTTGAACTGCTCGCAGTTTTTGTAGTGTTCTATCCTGTATTCCATGGCAAATCACCTTGTCAGCTGCTTGTCTGAATGGTTGTCCGGATAGTGAAGGGAATCCCCCAGATGTAGTAGGTGATGTTCGCTTCGCGGATTGCGTGCATGTCCTTGCTCGTCAGGATGGTGGCGGTCACGTCGCCGATGGTGTGCGCGGGGAGCGCCAGCACTTGGTCGCTGCCGATTTGCAGAATGTCGCCGCTCATGGGCGTAATCTGTACCTCAATCATCTCGGCGGGCAGGGTTGTATTGTTCTCCAGCCGGAACGTGTAGGTGTAAAAGACGTAATCCTCCGCGCTGGACAGCTCCTGCGGGGCGACGAACGACGTGCCGACAACCGCGCCCGCGCGAACCTGCGCGCTCAGGTCAGTGAACAGGTCGTAGTTCCGGTAGGCTTCCAGCGCCGTAACGCCCTGCGCAATCACCGTCACGTTCGACGTCATATACATTGCGCCGACACCGAGCAGTGCAATCAGCAGCAAAACGACGCTCACAATGGCAAAACGCTTCATGAAACTTCTTCTTAATCTCCTTCGGTCTGCTGAAGCAGGCGGTTCATTTGGTCAATCATTTCGGAGTCCTTCAGGCTGAAATGGAACTCTACGCGGCGCGAAGCTTCCTTGTCCTCGTTGCCGTACTGGTCGTAAATCAGCCCCGTGGCGCCGCGCCCGGTGATGGTCAGCAGACCGCTCTTGAGCAAATCGCGCTGGCGGGTCGTCAGACCGGGCATTTTCAGGATGTAGGTGGCGACGGACAGCGCGCGTTCTTGCGAGAGTTTCAGGTTGTTGTAGTAGTCGCCGGTGGAGTCTGTGTAGCCCTCGATGATGATTTCGCCGAGGTACGCGCTGTACTCGTCGCGCAGCAGCACGTTCAGGTAGACGGGCACGAAGCGGTCAAGCAGCGCCTTGCCTTCTGCACGGATTTCGGATTTGCCCGTGTCGAAGAGCACAGAGCTGTCCAGCACAATGTCGCCGGTGGAATGATCCACCGTTGCGCTGAGGTTCGCGGAGGACAGCGCAGAGGACAGCGCCGTGATGATGCGCGGGCGAATGCCAATCAGCGCGTCGATTTGCTCCGCCTGTGCCGCCATTGCCGCCTGTTGATTTTCCAGCACTTCGTTCGCGGCTTGCAGCGCCATTTCCTTGTTCTTCAGGTCAGTTTGCAGGATGATGAGCTTCGCCTCGCGGTCAGCCAAATCGGTCTGCGCCTGCTGCAATTGCGCCTGCTGGTCGCTCAGGACGATGTAGGCGTTTTCCAGCTCCTTCGCCTGTGAATCCAGCTGCACTTGGATGATGGCGATTTCCGTCGCCTGCTTGTCCATCGTCACCTGCTGGGAGGCAAGCTGCAACGTCTGCGCGTCGAGCGTCACCTGCTGCTGGCTGACGAGCGCCTTCTGCGCGTCCAGTTCGGCGGTTTTCGTCTCCAGCATCGTAAAATACTGGTAGAGGCTGACGCTCAAAATCAGAACAAACACAAGCAGCAGCGCTGCCATCATGTCAGAGTAGCTGATCCAGCTTGCGCCGCTGTTGCTGGTGCGGGCGGCGCGCCGGTTGCGGATACGCGCCATGCTTACCCCTCCTTCTGGCGGAGCGCAGCGGTTGCCGCGTCAATCGACTCCTTGAGTGCGGTCAGCAGACGCTGTGTTTCGGCGGCTTGGCGGGTCGCTTCGGCACTGTCAGTGCCGGAGAGCTTGTCCGTCGTTTCGCCCATCATTGCCATCAGTCCCTGCATACTTGCGTCAAACATGCCCAGCGACTGGCTAAGCCCGCTGACGACGCTCTGCGTGAAGTTCTGGCAGCCGGCGGAAAGCTCGGCGGCGGACTGCTTCATGGCATCGGCGACACCGGAAAGCTCCTGTGTCGTGGCGTTGCTGGACTGCTTCATCGCGGCGGTCGTTTCGCTGCTCTGGCGGGTGAACTGCTCCGTCACGCGGGCAAGCTCCTCCTGTCCGGCGCGGATGCGGTTCAGCGCGCTCAACTGCTGATCGCTGACTTTGCCCAAGCGGGTGAGCAAATCAGCAGAGGAACGCTCGAAGCCCTCGTCGCGGCTGCGGGCGGCGCTGAGTTCCTTGATGTACTGCTCAAAGTGCGCAATCACATCGTTCGTCACGTCATGCAGCTGGCGCATATCCACCTGAATGGCGGCAGCTGCATTCAGCGACTGGCGGACTTGCTCCAGCGACGCCTGCTGATGCTGATTCACCTCGGTCATTGTGCGGCCAAGGGTGAGCAGCTGGTCGGAGAGGGACGCGTTCATCTGCTGCACAAAGCTGCCGACGATGCGCCCAACGCCGTCCACCTGTGCGCGCGTCGCCCCCATCAGGAAGTTGTCCATCGCCTGCGAAACGGGCTGCATCGCGCTGCGGACGGAGTGCTCCATTGCGCCCGCAAGCTGCCCCGGCAGGGTGTCGGTGAGGGTGGAAAGCATGTGGTTGGAGTCCTGATTCTGGCAGATAAGCTGTACATCGTTGTCCAACGGGCGCGACATCGCCAGCGAAGTGAAGTTCGACACGAAGTCGTCAATCGCGCGATAGCTGGAGCCTTGCAGAATGCGGTTGATAATGTTGAAGCAGATGGAGCAGCTGACGCCCGCGACGGATGTGCCAAAGGCAAACTGCATCCCCGTCAGCAGCGTCGGGATGCCCTCGATAATCTTGTCGGCGTTGGAGAAGTCGAGGCCGCCCAGACCGTCCATCATGCCCATGAACGTGCCCAAAATGCCCAAAGAGGTCAGCAGACCCGGAATCAGATCGGCCAACTGCGCATTGCCCGGCCCGTGGATGACGGTATCGTCGTTGATGTAGTCCTCAACGTTGCAGGGCAGACCGCGGCGGTCAAGCTGCTCGGCGTTTTGCAGGAAGCGCAGCCAGCAGTTCTTCAGCCGATTGCCCATAAAGCGTTTTTCCTGCCAGACGGGTGTGCCCTGCCGCGTGCCGGCATCCTGCTGCAAGCGGGTGATAGCGCGGCGCAGGGCGTGGGTTGTGGTAATCAGGGGAATCAGGCACTTGAAAACGCCAATCAGCGTGACCCCCGCGATGGCACAGTACACCAGCGCGTCGGTCAGGTTCGACAAATGGCTGGAGAACCATTGCAGAATTTCATCAAACATGGTCAAGCCCTCCTGTGGGTGGTTTCCCTCCTATTGTATCATGAAAAAGCCGTGTCTGTAAATGTGCAGATTGTAAATCTTGCGTTACGCTTCTTCATCTTTCAGCACGTCGCGCGCCTGAATGGTGTGGAACGCCGCGGCGCGCCCAAGCCGGTTCATGACAGCCAGCCCAACGCCCTCCGGCGGCACAACCTCGCTGAAAATCACGTCCATGTGCTCCTCATCCAAGCGGCGGAGGGTGTCGAACAGCCTGTGCGCGACCTCGGATGCGTTGTCGCGCGAGCCGATGTCGTGCGGATGGCAGTCTTTGAGCGCATCCATATGCTCCGTGAAGCACATCACGCACGCGCGATGCCCCTGTGCGTCGGCATGGGCGGCCAGCTTCGCCATGGCGGCGACAACATCCGCCTCCGCCCCCTCGACCAGTGTCACCTGACCATCGGGGGAGTAGTGCTTGTAGCGCATACCGGGGGAAAGTGCCTTTTCCCCTTTCTGCAAGGGACGCAGGACACTGCCTGCCACGTCCACATGCCCCAGCACGCTTTCGAGCATGTCCTTCGTGATTCCGCCGGGACGCAGGATGCACGGCGCGCCGCTCGTCACGTCCAAGACGGTGGATTCCACGCCGACGTCGCAGCTACCGCCGTCAAGAATCAGCGGGATGCGCCCGTCCATATCCACCAGCACATGATGCGCCGTGGTCGGGCTGGGCTTGCCGGAGCGGTTCGCGCTGGGGGCGGCAATCGGCAGCTTGCAGGCGCGCAGGAGCGCCGCCGCGACCGGGTGCGACGGCATCCGCACGGCGACGGTCGGCAGACTGGCGGCGACTTCATCCGGAATGGCGGGCTTGCGCGGCAGAATCAGCGTCAGCGGCCCCGGCCAGAAAGCATCCATCAGCTTTTCCGCCAGCGGGGACACCTCACACAGGGGCGTCAGCTGCGCGCGGTCGTAGACGTGGACAATCAGCGGATTATCCGCCGGACGCCCCTTCGCGGCGAAGATATTCAGCACGGCTTTTGCATCGAGGGCGTTCGCGCCCAATCCGTACACCGTTTCGGTCGGGAAGGCGACAAGCTGCCCATCGTGGAGCAGCTGCGACGCGAGCGCGAGGGCTTCGGGGGTGGGGGAGAGAACTTGGGTCATAATATCCCTTCTTTTTTAATTCGGAATGCGGAATTCGGAATGCCGTACCCGGACAAACACGCGGGCAAAGCATGAAAATGCGATCAACTCAATCGCGCGAAAGGGTCAAGGGACGAAGTCCCTTGTGGAGTCCAGAGGCAAAGCCTCTGGCGGGTCAAGGGCAGCGCCCTTGGGTTCCCCCAATCAACACGCGGGCAAAGCATGAAAATGCGACCAACTCAATCGCGTGAAAGGGTCAAGGGACGAAGTCCCTTGTGGAGTCCAGAGGCAAAGCCTCTGGCGGGTCAAGGGCAGCGCCCTTGGGTTTCCCCAATCAACACGCGGGCAAAACATGAAAATGCGACCAACTCAATCGCGAAAAGGGTCAAGGGAGGAACTCCCTTGCGGGGTCAAGGGGCAGCGCCCCTTGGGTCACTTCATTTCCCGTAGCCTTTCGACAATCTCCTCCGCGTGCAGCGCGTCGATGATTTCGTCTAAGTCGCCGTCGATGATGTCTTGGATGCGGTAGAGGGTCAGACCAATGCGGTGGTCGGTCACGCGGCCTTCGCGGAAGTTGTAGGTGCGGATGCGCTCGCTGCGGTCGCCTGTGCCGACTTGAACGCGGCGGTTCTCCGCGTAGGCGGCGTCTTTCTCCGCGCGCATCTTCGCTAATAAGCGGCTGCGGAGCACCTGCATCGCCGTGTCGCGGTTCTTCAGCTGACTCTTCTGGTCTTGGCACGTCACCACCAGCCCAGTCGGCAGGTGCGTAATCCGCACGGCACTGTCCGTCGTGTTCACGCACTGCCCGCCGTGACCCGTCGAGCGGTACACGTCAATCCGCAAATCCTTCGGGTCAATCTGCAATTCGACGTCCTCCGCTTCCGGCAGCACCGCCACCGTGCAGGTGGAGGACTGGATTTTGCCGTTGGACTCCGTAATCGGCACACGCTGCACCCGGTGGACACCGCTCTCGTACTTCATGCGCGCGAAAACGCCGCTGCCCGCGATGCTGAACACCGCTTCCTTAATGCCGCCCAACTCCGTCTCCGTCGTCGAAATCGGCTCGACGCGGAAGTGATGCCGCTCGGCATAGCGGATGTACATGCGCATCAGCTCCGCCGCGAACAGGCACGATTCCTCGCCGCCCGCGCCGCCGCGAATCTCCATGATGATAGAATGGTCGTCGTCCGGGTCGCGGGGAAGCAGCAGAATGCGCAGCTGCTGTTCCTTTTCGGCAATTTGCGCCGCCAGCGACTGCAATTCCTCCGCCGCCATCTCGTGCAGATCCGGGTCGGACAGCATTTCCTGCGCCTGTTCACGGTGGCGCAAGAGCGACTGGTATGCCTGCCACGCTGTCACCTGCTCCTCCAGCGCCGCCCGTTCCTTCAGGTACGCCTGATAGCGCGCCGTGTCCGCAATGATGTCCGGCTGGACAATGGCTTCGCTTAGTTCCTCGTAGCGGCTGACAATCAGCAGATATTTTTCAAACATGCTTCCTTGCCTCAATCATTCGGGGAATGTGCTGATAATCCTCGTGCGCCTGCACATCCGCAAAATCCGCCAGCAGCGCCATGACCGCTTCAGCCTGGTCAAAACCGACTTCCAGCAGCAGAACGCCGCCGGGACGCAGGAATTTCGGCGCGTCCGATGCAATCCGGCGGTAGAAATTCAGCCCGTCCGTACCGCCGTCCAGCGCCATCATCGGCTCACGGCGGACTTCCTCCTGCAAGGTTAGACAATCCGCAGAGGGAATGTAGGGCGGGTTGCTGACAATCACGTCGAACGCAGTCTCTGGCACGGCGGCGAATAAATCCCCCTGATGCAGGGTGACGGACGCGCCAAGCAGTTCCGCGTTCTTCGCCGTGACCGCCAGCGCATCGGGGGATAAATCCGCAGCGTGTACCTGCGCGCCGGGCACTTCCAGCGCCATTGACACCGCCAGCGCACCGCTGCCGCAGCATAAGTCCAGCGCGACCGGATGCGGATGTTCCCGCAGCGCTGCAATCGCACGTTCCGCCAGCAGCTCCGTCTCCGGACGCGGAATCAGCACCCGTTCATCCACATAGAAATCACGCCCCAGAAACGGCTGCGTGTGGAGCAGATATTGCAGGGGCTGACGGGTCAGGCGGCGGGAAACAAGGGCATCGAAGCGGGTCAGCACGTCATCAGGCAGCGCGGTCGTCATATCCAGACGCAGGGACAAAGGCGGCTGACCCGTCACATGGGACAGCAGCAGCGCCGCGTCCACCTCCGGATCGGGAATCCCGGCATTCCGGAAAGCGGACGCGGTCGCTTTCAGCAAAGCGCGCGGATTCACTGCTTGTCCTCGCTCTTCTGCGGGAAAACGTAGTCAGGCTCGCTCTGCTCGTAGGAGGTCAGAATCGCCCAGCCTTCTTCCGTGCGCGGCGCGTCCTTCGGCAGCCCATACAGCGCGACGTTCATGGAAATGATGGCGCATTCGAGCATTCCGTCGTCCGGCTGACGGGTGGTCAGACGCTGCAGCTGCAAGCCCGGCCAGCGCAGAATCTTCGCGATTTTGCTCTCCGAGTGCGCCAGCCCCTTCAATACCTCGTAGCTCACGCCCGCCACGACCGGCAGCAGGCACAGGTGCACCAGCATCCGCAGGGCGGCATTGGTGATGTCGCGTCCGACGAAGAGGAACAGAACGATGGAAATCAGCATGACAATCAGCAGAAATGCCGTGCCGCAGCGCGGGTGCAGGGTCGTGAACTGTTGGGCGTTCTTGGGCGTCAGGGGAAGGTTGTGCTCATGGCAGTAGACAGTCTTGTGTTCCGCACCGTGGTACTGGAACGTGCGGCGCACATCCGGCACCATGCCGCAGAAAATCATGTACGCAATCAGAATCAGCACTTTCGTCAAGCCGCCGATGAGCGTCGCGACCGTGCCGGATGCGCCCAGCGACAGAATCCCTTTTTCCGCCAGCGACGGCAGGACAATGAACAGCCCGACGCTCAGCAGCACCGCCAGCACCATCGCCACGCCCATGACGACTTTGTCGATGCTCTTGCCGAGCTTCGCCGCGAGCCACTTCTCAAATTTCGTCGGCTCTTCCTCTTCCGTGCCGAGCATCTTCGCGGACGTTTCCAGCGTCGTCATGCCCATCGCAAGCATGTTGACCATGTTGACCGCGCCGCGGATGATGGGCAGGCCCATCCACTTGTGCTTCTTGCTGAGCGGCTCGGACTTCTTGTAGTCCACCACCATCGTCTTGTCCGGGCGGCGCACCGTGATGGCAATTGCATCCGGCCCCTTCATCATGACGCCTTCGAGAACAGCCTGTCCGCCAATATCGACGGGCTTTTGGGATTGATTCGGCATAATAATACCTCTTTCTGCGCGTGTGCGCGAACAATGCAGTCATCAAGGCGGAAAGCAGAGAATCCGCCACCTTCCTATATTCGAGATAAAAGGGCGAGATTCCTGCAAAGGCGGCGGGAAAAGCGAAATAAAGAGGGGATTGACATGGCGAAGAACTACGTGGTATCATAATGTAAGGGAATTGAAAGAAAGAGGGATAATAGTCATGAACGATTTGCAAGTTGTGGAACAAGAATTGAGCGACGCAATCATGCGCGAAATGCGGCAAGCAATGCAGACAAAGAACATTAGCCTGACGCTGCTGGCGGACATGAGCGGTGTTCCACTGGAAACGGTTGAACGGCTGGAAAGCGGCAGACTGGATGTGAAGCTGGATGAGGCAATGCGCGTGCTGGGGAAGCTGGAGCTGACGCTGAAGGTGGTGCCGCTCTAACTTACAAAAAGTGCGCAAAAAAAAACCGCAAAAAATTCCGAAAATCCTCTTGACAATCTGCCGATTCTCTGCTATACTATCAAACGTTGACAGCGCTTCTTCTTAAAGCACTGACAGCAAGCAGATGGGGTTATAGCTCAGTTGGTTAGAGCGTCACGTTGACATCGTGAAGGTCGATGGTTCGAGCCCATTTAACCCCACTTTCCCCGGAAGCCTTGATTCGCAAGGGCTTCCGGGTTTTTCGTTGTGATGAAAATAGAAGTATTTTTCGGGGCAAAAATGCGTTTTTGCCGATTTCCCCTACTTTTTTCCCTACTGCCAAATCCGCAATGCCTTGATTTGACTGGGTTTGAAGGCTCTTTTTCTTCCTACTTTTTCCCCTACTTCAGCAGGCTAAAGCAGACGTAAAAGGTAAATTTCAGGAGATTGGGGGAAGCAGTACGCTGGATATACTGGAAGTTATATTTGACTTCCAATATATGTTGTTTTGTCGAGCGACTTACATGCGCTTTTACATTTTTAGTATTAATATATGAATAAATAATACAAAATGCACGAAGGTTTATACGCTTGTTTTTTTGTACAGAGAATAAGCGTTAAGTTTCCTGTTATTTGCACGATGTCAATGTCAGTTAAAGTCAACAGTCTGTAACGTTACGTTGAGTTTTACTTGTCGGTCTTTCTTGCGTATTTACTGTTCATTCCGTTCAGATGTTCCTGCTGCTTTAAAATTCCTTCTTCGCGAGCTCTTGCATAAACAGTCTCTACCATGCGTGTATCTGCATGACCCATTAGGTCAGCAACTTGTGCGCTGGTCATGCCACTCTCTTTCAGCTGGGTTCCGTAAGTTGTGCGAAAATCATGATTATTATAATCTTCGATTTTTAGCAATTTCTTACCAGCTCTGTAACGTCGTACAAAATGAGAATAGCACCACGGCTCGTCTCCTCCGAACAGAAACCCAGTTTCTTTTTGAAACGGTTTTAAAATTTGGATCAGCGGCTGGGGAAGAAGCACAGGGCGAATGGAATAATCTGATTTTGCAGAATTCTCTATGACAGGTTTGTTGCATTTTGGATAAGTAATTGTCATACGAACATACGCAATGCCCTTTTCGAGATTTATATTTTCCCATCTTAATCCTAAAATTTCTTCACGGCGCATGCCTGTGTAAGCCAACACCCCGAAATAAAGACGAATTTCCGCGTCTTCAATTGCAGGAATTTCCTTTTTGACTCGATCGATTTCTTTGTCTGGTAGGGCTTTATGATGTCCTGCATTTTCAGCGTTAATACGTAACAAATGATTTTTAAAAGGGGTGTCTTCTACAATCTTCATTTCTACGGCAACGCTGAAAATTCGAGATAGTAAGCCACGAACGCGCTCAATTGTTTTCGCATTTATATTTTTTTGATACCCATAGGCTTTTCCATTTGCCAGCTTATTGTAAAAATCCTGTATCACAGAAACTGAAATATCATTCATTTTCATATCACCAAGCAATGGAAAAATGTAAGCCCTTAGGTATTGTTGATAATTGCTTCTTGTGGTTTCTTTCAAATTCGTCATGAATGCTGGTTCATAAGTATTTCTTATAAAATGTTTCAAAGTAGGAACTTGTTTCTGAAGCATCTCCGCATCTGAATTCTGATACATCTGTCCGTATTTCTGCGCAAAATTTGTGAACGCAGCATCCACAGTATCTCCTGTGATGAACACAGTTTTTCCGGTTGGCAGTTTTACTTTGAACTGTTGTTTCGAAGCCATATTATCATCGCTCCTATTTATCTGTTTGTCGTTGTTGGAAATCGACAACAAACTTTGCAATCCTTGTTCTACTCCAAGAGAAATTGCTTTTGACAAAAGTTCATAACTTAGAGTGAACATTTTGTTCTCAGACTCACACTCGCAATTAGGTATATTCATGGGCATCCTCTCCATTATGATTACTATGCTGAATTCTATTTATTTTATGTAGAAAAACAATGCAGAAACCGGCTTGCACTATTGTGTATGAAGAATTTATAGGGGATTTTTAAAGTCGCTAAATGAGTTCAAATTCCTTTGTTAATTACATAGAAATTCAGTGCTTCTCAAATACAACGTCTTGATGTTTTAGTGTCCAGCATTTCGCATGGCAGACCTGGCAACTGCCGACGCATAGTGTCGCGTTGGCAGGAATCCTGGTTTCTGTGCCATCCTGCATCCACGCAATTGGGAGCGCATCGCGAACATCTTCTGGAATGGGGACGTCAGGCCATGCTGACCAAACCAGACTAAAATTATCAGGAAGATTATTTAGCTGATTTTTTATGATGTCATATTGTTTTGTAAACGCAAGAAACGTAGTTGTTGGATTTGCTTTAGCAATACGAATCCACATAGAAAAATAATCTACTGAGTAAAAATCGCCGTGGACATGAATACGGAATAGGCGAGGGGCATTCGGTGCTTGAAAATAGTTCATAAGCCATGCCTCGACGCTTTTTAAGTCGTCGAGGCATGACTGATAATTCTCTTGATATGCTTTTAATACATTAGGACGCAATTTTTCTATTTTATGAGCGTAGCATCCATGTAAGTAGCACGTTTGACATGCTTCTTTTGAACAGGTTATACCTGATGGCAAAGAAAATGATGGGATTGCTCCCATTTTGATGTTCTTATCGGATATTTTCATAAGTAATTGTTATTAGCTTGCCAGCTTTTTTTCAAGCTGTTCCTTTTTTTCGGTTATATCTTTTTTTATACGTTCAATCTGAGTATCAATGTCAGAGCGTGAAACATCTAAAGTGTATTTAGGAAGAAAAGATTGGCACAAATCTTCATGGAGATGCCCCGTCAACAAGATTGCAAATCCTATTTCAGGATTCGTAAAATCCGCATCTTCAAAATGGTTAATAAGATCCCATGTCATTTCGATATAAAGCTCTCCGGATAGCTCACCAGAAGAAATTTCCTGCTTAATTGTATTGCGTTTTTCTAATTCTGGTATAAGTTCATCAATAAGAAAAATGAAATTTTTCATAAAAAACTCCTTATTTTAACAATCAGGGCGTTTTAAAGTAAAAGTCTTCATGTCCATTGTCGTATACATACGAATATCATTTGACCAATATATGTCCGAATAATCTTGATCAAATTTCTTTTCTGCGTATGCATATAGGAGATAGGCTCCTTCATCATCGTTCGTGTTCTCATATTTTTTATACAAAAATTTTATCCAAGACGATTTTATATTTTTGTCTGGGAAAAAAGCAACTACTTTTACATTCGGATATTTGTCTCTTAAATCTTCAACGTTTAAGAATATGCGATAGGAAGAGGAAACCAAGACAGTAAATCCTTGATCTGCCAAAGAGAAAGCTGTTTTTATATATGTTTCGCCATCAAGGTATTCTCCATCTTCTCTTCCTCCGAATAATTTCTCGTCAAGAAGAATGCACTTTTTTGAAGGTTTCTTTGTATAATTCCAAAAACCACGACATCCAATAATAATTGTACCTTTCATAAGAACCTCTTTTTTTTAGTTCATCAAGCGCTGTATGCATAAATAGATTTTCAATATTTTAATCCTTCTTGCTAAAATGGAATATAACATCAATCCCATCTTCTGTGTCGATTATCTTGTAAGGATTTTTGAAATTCAGGTCGTACCCATCAGGAAGACTGTGAACTATCCGATTGTTGCAGCCAGGAGAATCACAGTAGACTGTTGCTGGAGCAGTTACGGTGCCATAAACGCCAACGGCAAGCATAATAAGAACAACAACGATAAGTATAATAACAACAACGGTCAAACCAATCCAAAACTTTTTATCCATAAAACACCTCAATTATAACGAGCACATTCTTGACAATTGCAAATGGGCGAAGGTTTAGTGTTAATACTTCGCAATTCTTCATTCTCCTTGGCGAAGATGTAAAGGATAACATAGAAAATAACCGCAAGGATCAGAAAGAATATGGCGATACGTTCACAAAACTCGGTATATTTTTCCATACTGAAATATCCTTAATCCCACAAATCATAAAAGACATGTGCCAATTTTGCAAAGGCATCGTCTACTTCTTTTTGAAGTTGCTCCGGCGTAGGGTTGTCGTCATATTTGTAATCTAAACGATTATGAAGAACATCAAATGAAGTTGCTGTATCTAAAAGGTAACGTTTCCAATCTTCCGGTGTGTTGAACTTATCATAGTCTTTTTTATAACCAATACCTTCACTCGCCAGCTTACGAAGCATCTTGGGAATAACACAGGAAAGATAGTAACTAATGTCCCACACGTCATAATCACAGAAGCCATGACGGATGCGCTGGCGACACAGCTTGCGCATTTTATGCTGGCTGAAACCAAAGTGCTTAACGTTTTGTGGATTAAAACTCATAACATACTCCTTTAACTAATTTGATTTTTCTCTGCAAGATATTTAGCTCGTAAATCACATGCAATTTTGAATGCGTGTTCTTTGTCTTTTGCTTTAACAGCAACCCACATTATATCATCGTTTTCTTCGACAACATTAGTCTTTATTAGTATGGAATCTCTATTGGTACATACCGTAAAGTTTCCATCGGCATCTGGTTCAATTAAACTCCATGTGTCTGAAACCATATTGAGAAGATGTGTTCCATCTTTGTAAAATACACAAGTCCATAAATCTACACAATTAAAAGGCTCATAATCATATTTGTTTAACGTCCATTCTTCATAATACGCTTCTGTAAGTATCTTCAAGTAACCATTTGCTTTTTCTTTTGAATCAGTTACAAGGTCGATACTTTTATCGGAATATTCACCACTTTGAATGACGTACACTTTTGTTTCGTCCACATTTGGGTCAGGAACAGGCATCCATTTTATAGCTTCAATGCTCTTAATACCGTTAAGAGATTCAAGCAAAAACTCGTCTATAAAAAAACGTAGTATCGGCAACGCGCAGAGAACCGGAGGCATCCTTAAAAGCAGCGATGACGTGGCTGCCTTGTTCAGGCAGCCGTTCTTCAACCGGAATCCAATTCATAATCATTACAAATCATTCTCCTTATTAAATTCAATATCGAGAACATTTTCAATTAAATAAGCAACAGTTACCGGCCCAACTCCACCGGGGACAGGCGTCATATAACCAGCCACCTCAGCTACATCTGGAGACACGTCGCCGACAATCTTGTCATCGACGCGATTGATACCGACATCAACGACAACTGCACCTGGTTTAACCATATCCTTTGTGATAAATTTAGGTTTGCCGACTGCGACAACAAGAATATCAGCATTCCGTGTGTGCTGAGCGAGATTAGTTGTATAGCTGTGACAAACGGTAACTGTGCAATCTTCTGCAAGAAACATCATTGCCAGCGGTTTACCTACAATGTTGCTTCGTCCCACAATGACAACTTCTTTCCCCGTTAAATCAATGTCATCACACTGCAAAAGATCAATAATGCCTTTAGGAGTGCACGGTCTGATTCCACCGGATTCAAATTTTGCAAGTTTCCCCATATTAACATCGGTAAGCCCATCTACGTCTTTCAACGGAGAAATACAGTCAAGTATGCGATCTTCGTTTATATATGTAGGAAGCGGAAGCTGAATCATAATTGCAGTAACTTTGTCATCTTGATTTAACGAATAGATTGTTTCTTTTAAATCATCTTCTATAGCATTGCATTCTATATCGCAATCGTAGTTTTTCTTAACGACAATGCAGTCGATGTTTAGTTGTTCACAGCATTTTTGTTTATTACGAACATATATTTCACTGGCAGGATTATTTCCAACTGTAATAATAGCAAGACAAGGTTTTTTTATGAGCTCTGCGCGAAAATTTTTTAACATAGACAACTTTTTGTTGGCAAAATCCTTACCGTTTATAATTTTAGCGGACACATATATCACTCCGTTTCTGATTGTTCGTCAAGTATATTTTTCACAACATCCGCCGCATTACGGAAGACAGTCTCGATGCACGTCACGCACACTGCGTTCGCATCCCATCGGAAAGGGAACAGCGGGCATAACTCTTTGCGGCACGATTCTTCGATGGAGGGGAGCTTGTTCTTGCTGCCGCAGTAGGTGAGTGCCGCATAGAGGTCTTTTAGACGTAGCAAGTCTTTTGCCGCCTCTGAATGCATACTGTTCCATGCAACCATTGCTTCTTCTTCTGTTTCGCGCAAGAGCATGGCTTCACAATCACAACACTCAACAGCCCAAAGGGGTTGTGTGCCGTTGGGTTTAAATCTAATAATGTGCACGTTGTCGCTACCGCAGAAGGGACATTTGCGCAGCCACAATCCGTCCTTTTGCATTTTCTTTTTCCTCCTTGCCGAATGACTACGATATATGATTTGCTCTTTTTTTGTAGGACGTGGCATTTACTCCACCTCCTCGATTTCAACATCTGGGGTTGCACCGTATTTGCCAACAATGTATCCTTTGCGGATATTCTCCGTCGGTTCTCGTAACCAGCAACGCCAATCCTGATTGTATCTGGATGCATAAAACGCTTCACCAATTTGCGGATGTCCTAATATCCAAGTATAAATCTGTGGAAACGGTTTTCTTTCCTCCGCTTCCGACGACGGACGTATTATGCCCCAATTCTTTATTTTTATATAGCCTTCATTATCAAATGAGTCTCTTCTTTCTATCCATAAAGGCTTGCTTTGATGGTGCGTCCTTCTTGCTTCTTTGTTAATTTCGTCAATTTCTGCAAATGTCAGCATACGATTCGGCTCTTCATGTTGTTTCGTTGCTTCGACTAAAGCTGCTTTTCTGGCATCCTTCGCAGTTTTTCCCTTCCCATGTGGCGTTTCCGCTCTGCAAGAGACACATAAAAAATTTATATAACATTCTTTTGGATTAACTCCCAAAGAGTTGCAATCATTTCATGTCCGCAATAAGGACAATGTATGGACTTTTTATTATCGCTCATTCTTTGTTACACTTTCCCATCTTATTTCTTTTTGTTCTGCATGTGTTGGTGTTTTGTACCAGCACCGCCAAAAGAGTCCATATGTATGATTACTAAGACTACACTTTAATGTACTTCGGTCATTGATACTTGAAAAATCAAACCATAGAAGATCATATAAATAGAACTTTGATGTATAATCATAACGTTCTGCATTAGTAACAGTGACATACCCGTTATTTCTGTCTCTGCATTCTATCCATACTACGTCTTCTTGATCTAATGCTAAAAGACCATTAAAATTCTTACTTGCAATATTTAGCAATTCAGATATTGATAAGACATGATTTGGTTCTTGCTTACGTTTCGTAGCAGCTATATATGCGTCTGATTCAGTGACGCACATTTGGCTTGGAATTAAACAATGTGGGCAACGATACCAACATTGTCTCCAATTAACATCATAATCATCAAACGAAACATTAGTATCTATAAAGTCCATCTTTACACCACAGAATGGACATTTTGGCGCAAGATGATGACTACTCATTTCTTTTTCTTCCAGCAAACGGATTCACGTTCTTTTTCTGATAGCTTTCTTAACCAACATCGCCAAACGATTCCGTATAAATCAATTGCTTCTTCTTCGATTTCATCTACGGCGTTATCCACATATAGTTTTTGATTTTCTACATATGCCGGCGAAAAAGCATTTCCATATATGTTTTCGCACCACACGAATCCTTTATATGTTTTTATTTCCGCAATGGTCAGTATACGGTTCGGCTCTTTCCATCGCGTTATTGCAGAAATGTAAGCCTCATTACGTGCCTTGTCAACTGGTTCGAGATAGTCAACCATTTTCATCGGCGATTCAGTAAAACACTTGGGACATCTATACGCAACGTACTCGCAGTCACTATTGACAGACTGCTTGTAATATAGCTGCATTTCTGTTTCGCAGTAAGGACAATGTACAACTTGCTCCTTATTAGACATTGTTATCACTCCTTTTTTAAAAATCGCGTTGCTCAGTTGCCCGCATCGTACATTTCACAACGTATTTTGTCTGGTCTACGTATTTTACAATGTGGCTCATGTTTTTGAGAGCTACGTTCAATCATGCAGCAATAGCCGTTGCCATCTATGTTGGACTTCATGTCACGGTCAAGCCACTTACAACCGTGACAGTTGCTTTCATATTTTTTCATCTTCTCATAATCTCTTTCTGTCGGTGGAAATTCTGAATTACACGTTGGACAACGAAATTGAGCGATTCTTCTGTCTATATCGAATATGCAGTATCATAGTTCATCGTCACAGTACGGGCATCGCGGCATAAGCTCTTCCTTGAACATTCTTTTCACCTCTCTACGGCATCTCATTTACAGACACAATCGTCCATCTTTGCTCCACAATGTGAGCAGTATTCGTCCATAGTGTCATTGTTGTATCGTCCACAAGTGGAATTACAAACAGAACAAGTATAAAGCCCGCTGCCGCGATGAATCCAATGTCCATATTTTCTCTTCTCTATTGATAACGTTTTATCGAACGTATGGGTTGTTGGATCATATCCAATTTCTTGCAACATTCGAAAACAGGAATCACAGAAGCAAGAATCAGCAGTTCCTCCACGTCTCCATTTATCTGGAAATCCTGATAGCTTTGATTCTTTATATTTTACAACCCCACATAGATCGCATTCATATTTAAATGCTGATATTACATTAAACATAATAAATTCTCCTCTTGTTTTGCATCAACAATTACGCCTCCGAGTTTTATGGTCGCTTTGTATGCTTTTTTAGTAGCTTCTTCAATCGTGATTCCGTATCTAAACGGAAAGAAAACTTTGCAATTCTCACAAATATAACGACAGGCATATGGATTTATTTTCTTATTAATTTTGCGCGTCTGGTGCATATATAGCATTTTAGCACAAAAAGGACAGGCAAGCAAAAAATCATTCATTTGAATTATTCCTTTCTGTTAGCTCGGCTTTTATTGTATCGAGAAATTCTAACCATTTAGGAGCGTCTATACGCGGATCGCCTAATGAATTACTTTTTGCAGCTTCTTCTATATCTTTGCTCATAACTTCAAGAGTTCTTTCTGAAAGATACGGCAACAAAGGTTTGCAATAAATCATTACGCTGTGAGGCGCATAGGTTTCTCTTCCAATAGTATAACGGAGTGCCCAGTTAAGCATTAGACCAAAGTCTTCACAGACAGGAACGGTCTTTTTCTTTTTGTTCATTTTGACATTCCTTTGAGCTTCAGATCATCTGCTTTCAGCATATTAATAGCTGCGCGGAGATATTCTGCATCGTTGTAAAAGATTAGATATTCATCATTGTTTGCCTGTTGTTCTTTATCATTAGCCTGATCTACCAAAGAGGAAATAATTTCTTCTCTTGTTGAATTATTCAGAATATCGCGCTTAGACATGTCCGCACCGCAACCTGGACAGTAGGCAGTAGGTTCATTAAAGACAGATTCGCAATGACTACATCTTACAACGCCGTCAAGTTCAACCCATTCAGCATGGCCGCTATGCTTATCAAAACTTAGTTTTTTCGCGGCTTCCCGCATTATTTCTGCTTCTTGCAATGCGGCATCGTCTCCATAGCTGATTGCTTCTTGTTCTACTATATCCGCGTGATCAAGTAAAGACGAAATGATTTCTCGAATTGTCATATAAAATACTCCTTAGAAATATTCTGATATATATTGATCCCCGTCATCATTTTCTGTGATGACGGGGAAATGTACCTTGTATCCTTGAAGAGATAGCATTTCTGCTACGTTATCCGCAATCGGCCCAACAATATCTTGAGAATAAGAGTGAATGCTATTATCGGTCATATATTGACAAAGTTCATATACCATTGTGTATACTTCATCGATACGCTGCTCTTGTTCAGAAGTAAACTCCAATTCTTCTTCATTCATTTTGTATATTCCTTTCTAAATGCCCGGAAACTATAAGCATAATAATAAAGATTATGAGAAATGACAGCACCGAGATCCATACAGGAATAAATACCAGCCACCAAGACCAATTTACAACACCTAATATTTTCAAAACAATGAAAACAATCTGGAGCAATCCCAAGAACCCAATGCCTCCGGAGTATGAATTCGTGTTCATTTATATCACTTCTTTCTGATATTCTTAATTATTTGCTTTTATTTTTTCTTGCGGCTAAAAGCCTTTGAGCCGCTATGATGCGTTGTTCTTCTGATAATTCATGCTTTCGAGGTGGCGTAATTTTGAGCCATTTTGCAGGTACACTAAGATAAAGACATCCATCGTTATCTTCAGGATACTTAATAATGTGCATTTCATCTGAATGAGTCTCTTTAAATTTTAGAAGACGATTAATTAGCCAACGCTCATCTGTGGAAACGTACATTGTCTTATCAGTATAGTTGCAAGCTGTTTCCATTTTTAATCTCCTTAGTTTGGAATTTTCAGAAGCAGCTCTCGCGTGATCCAAGGGCATGCCTTTTCAAGTGCATCGGTAACGGCTTCGCACATCTCTTTGACTTCTGGATTTGCAGTGGAGTCTTTATTGCGTTCCTTGTAGATATGTGCCCATTCTGTGACGTTACATTCAAAAATAAAAGTAGAAGGAATAGACAACATATATAGCCCGCGAAGTACGTCTTTGTTATCAGCTTCTTCTTTTAAAACATAGCCGTTTACAGCCTTAACATACTGTTTATTGCTTACTTCGATTTCATCGGGCAAACGAATTTGCAATAAACGGAGAGCTTCGTCTGTTGTAATAATTTTGCCACGATAATAATCAGACATTTCATTCTCTCCAAACTTAGCAAGACGAGTGCTGCTGCGGATGATTCTATTATCAAGACGTTTTGCGTGACTATCGAAATCATCCTGTCCGGCGCGATGAAGTCCCTCGACGGTCACAGAAAAATTAATGAACCGCAGCAATGTCATATGACGGCTTCCAATCTTAAACATAATAGAAAGTTTCTTTTGCAAATCAGGATCAATTTCTTCTTTTAGAGAACCATCCGGATTACTTTCTTTCTGTACGGATTTTCGAATAGCCGTGTCGCGTTCTTCTGTCCATGTTCGTTTTGATAAATACATAGAACACAAAGCGTCATCAAGCCCGCGAATACTATTAAAATGGATCTTCATAAATCCTCCTATGAAAATAAAAAAATGGGGCGCTCTTTTACAAGCGCCCCATTTTTATTGCATTTTAGAACTCGTCAGGGTCTCCGGCGAAAATCCGAAACTCAGCGTTCATTTCTTCAAGCTCTTCAGCGGAAGGCCCAAAGTCTTCAGCATCTTCGCGTCTGGCTTGATCATATCCTTCCTTGCGTCCGGCTTTTAGCCCATCTTCGTGTCCCTTATCATAAGCCTTCTTATATTCGGCTTGATAAACGCTCTTTGCAGATTCTTCTGTATCAAGAGCATAACGTTCTCCGAAGAAACGGCTTAGGCTATAAGGAGCTCCAGCCGCAAACATGGTGTCCGGCGTAATATAAGCGAAGGAATACACTCGCTTCGGATTGTCACCTTCTGGTTCGATGTATCTTTCGCCTTCAGACTCGCGAATGTCTCCTGTGTGCTGGTAGACAGAATAGGTAACAAGCGCACAGGGGCCAGCTCCAAAACTTTTGAAGGTTGTGGAGTGTTCTGGAGAAATATAAATCTCGTTGAACATGAAATCTTCATATCGAGGAGCTTTGTAAAGCGCCTCGATACCTTTCATGTACTGAATAACGTAAGATGGAAACTGTGAGTATTTGCTGTAATCAACCATATAAAATCTCCTTTGTTTTTTGATTAGAATTGAGTTACCGACCAATGAGCTGCAATGGTATCACTCCTTTTCGACAAATAACGGTTAAGCATTGAATCCTTCTAGTAGTCTACTACAAACGATAAGATTTGTCAATATAAAAAATAAAAAACGAATTACTCGTTGTTATTTACAATATCATTATTCAGATTTCCATTTTCATCAAAATCTGACATCTCAATATAAGTCATGACTGCATAATTCGCAAGGTCGAGAAGGGTATCTCGGATAGATTCATCGTGCACCATGATTCCGCTCTTAATATTTTTCGCAAAATGCTTCAATCGGGCAATTTTATCATTCAAGCGGATAACAGGGGAAATAAGACCAAACTCATCCATCGAGTCGTGAAAAACATTTCCGTAATCATGATTCTTGGAAATATAAGTTTCCTGCATCTTGTCAAGAACTGAACAAAACTTTTCAACATTGTTATCAATTACCATTGGCTTTAACTCTCCTAATCTATTTTTATTTTTATATTACAAGATCATCTGCGTGATTTGCAACCACGCCTCGATGATTATGTGTCAAAGTACAAACAGCAGCATAAGGTTCGTTTTCAAAATGCTTAATATAAGCATCAAAGCCAGAACGTTCTGGCTTGTGAAGCAAATCGTTTTGACCAGTATGCCCTATGACAACAACTTTACAATTATCGTGCATACGGGTTAGAACTTTCTTTAGCTCATCGACATAAAAGTTTTGAGCTTCATCAATAATAACAACTTTGTTTTCAAAATTGCAGCCACGAAGAAAATTATGAGAAACACATTGGATATAAGCAGAACCAGTTTTTTCATTATACCCATCATCGTAAATGGCACGTTCAAAATTGATATTCGCTTTTAGTGCGGCTTGACAAAAAGGTTCATTATATACTGCAATTTTTTCTTGAGATGTTCCCGGAAGGAATCCAATGCGTGCTTCCTGTACAGGCGCTGTTATATAGACGATTCCTTCATAACGATGATAATCATACAGCAGCTGTGCGGTCATAACGGCGATTTGTGTTTTACCTGTGCCAGCCTTCGCATTGCAAAAGACAATAAGTTTTTCGGGATTCCAAATTGCATCTCGAAACTTTTTCTGATCATCATCGAGAATCATTCCATAAAAAATATGATTATCAAGTGTTTCCGGGGGATTAGTCGAATCAATGGCATATATTTTTTTAGCCATTTGCAACACCTCATTTTTTTATTATTTATTCCAAAGAACGATATGCCCGCTTTTGATTGTAGCGGGCATATCGATAATGTGCTGATTGGACGAACCACGAAATTGCAGACGTTTATCGGCAAGTGATTGTTCAAAACGACCATCGACAAGAATGTCAACCTCTTTTAAGGCGATACAGAGAAAAACATTGGTAGGCACTTCTATCACTCGCTTAAGAAGTTCATCAAACGTATACCCGGTATATATCCATACGTTTTTGCCGAGTTCATGGGCAATGGTTATAAGCCAACATGTCTCCCCAAGGTTTTCGTCGCATAAAGGTTCGCCTCCTAATATGCTTATCCCGGAAATATATGGACGAGAAAGAAGTTCTTTTATCTTTTTAGAGTCATCTTTTGTATCAAACGGTTTGCCGTAATTGTAATCCCACAGCTCCTGATTAAAGCATCCGGGACAGTGATGAGGACAGCCGGAGAGGAAGACCCCGACTCGAACGCCGGGGCCATCGGCAATATCGCTTTTAATAATACCTGCTATGTTGCTCATTCCAATTGCGTCATCCTTCCTACATGCTTTACACGCTGCTCAACTTCCTGCTGTTTCCCTGCATTAAACGCCGTCTTATAGTCTCCACTCAGATACCCTGTTACGCGGCGAAGCTGTTGAAAGTGTTTGCTCCCGCAAGCAGGGCAAGCATTGTTAAACTCCCCGGTATATCCGCAATCAAGGCAGATGTCATTGGGAACATTGATTGCAAAATAAGGAATGTCCTTATCCATTGCGTGGTTCACAATGGCTTCGAGCGCGTCAATATTATTTTCTGCTGTGCTCGGCAATTCCACATAGGTAATACAGCCAGCGCTTGAATAGCCTGTGAGCTGTGACTCTATGTCAATCTTGTCAAACACATCTACATGTTCCCATACAGGAACATGGATTGAGTTCGTGAAGAAATCGTGGTCGCTTACTCCCGGAATGTGCCCGAAGCGATTTTGGAATTTCTTCATGGCAGTAAGACATAGATTTTCAGCGGGTGAGTAATATACTCCGAAGTTAAGTTTATATTCCTGCTTAAACTCATTGCAACGCTGCTTAAAAAGCTCCTCGATTCGCTTTGCGAGCGCCATTCCTTCCGGGGTTGTCTGATCTTTTCCTATCAAAATTGTCAACGTTTCAGCAAGTCCGAGCTGACCAATAGCAAGAGTTCCATGCTTTAACGCAGACCGAATCCCTTCTTCCGGGACATAACCAGCCATGATGTTATTCTCGTACATGAATTTTGCAGACGCAGAACTCTGACTGCAAATGTAGTTAAATCGCTCAATAAGCTGGTCTTTTGCCTCATGGATTTTTGTGTCAAGTAAAGTCATAAAGCTGTCAACGAGCTTGTCAACATCATCTTCAAAATACACGGGGTCTGCTTCCGGCCACTCTTTGTATATCTCCTGCTTCGTTTCTGCCGCAAGCGTGGGAAGAATAATCGTGACCGGACAAATGTTGCCGCGTCCATCTTTAAGCTGCTCGAAACCGTTGATGTCGTATCCGTTTGCCGTTCTACAACCCATCGTGCTGAAATAAGTCCGAGGATCATTCGGGTCATATCCAGCATTCCCGCTCCAATCAACATTCGCGTAATTGGGGTATAAGCGCCGCGTTGTTGACTTTAACGCCAAGCGATACATATCATAGTTGGGGTCTCCCGGTTTGCGATTAACCCCTTTCATGAGCTGGAAGATGGAGCAGGGGAAAGTCGGCGTTCGATGCAGTTTGCCGACCCCGGCAATAGAGCCATCAAGAAGCGCCTTGATAACCATGCGACCTTCGGGCAAAGTACATGTGCCGAAGTTGATAGAGGTAAATGGCAATTGATTACCGCTTCTGCTTTGTAATGTGTTGAGGTTGTGGTACATCCCTTCGACCGCCTGTTGCAATTCTCGCGTGGTCATGTCCATAGCATAGTCATATTCTTCCGTATGCTGTTTATAGACCTCATCATCAATAGGTTTTTCAACCGGAGAGAATGCGTAATCGTGTGCCAGATTATAAGCAATTTCCTCTTCGTCCAGTCTACCAATATACTTCAAGCCGTCCACATAATGCTTATAAAAAGACTTGCGTACATACGGAACCATTGTCCAGTCCAGATGTGTTGCGCTCACGCCACCAAACTGTTGGAGGCTCTGTAACTGAAAGATAACAGCGAGAAGTTGAAACGCCGTATTGACGCTTCCAGCAGGACGAATATCTGTTTGGCGAGTGCTGAAGCCATTAGCAAGCAGAGTATCAAATGGAATGCTCAAACAGTTATGATTCCCTACTGCATAACTGGACAAATCGTGCGTATAGATTTCGTTGTTAAGATGATTGTGCCGCGCCATATCAGACATGCAGAAGTTCAGCGCATACTGCTTCATCATCTCATTCGTTGCTTCGCCAACACGTCCACCAAAAGACTGCTCGTCAACATTGGCATTTTGATTCTGAACATCAGACGCTTCAAGCATAGGCTTTAAAGATAATAAAAAATCATGAGTATTTTTACGAATAGATTCTCTTTTGTATCTATATCTTATATATTCTCTTGCAATATCCCAAACTCCAAATTTCATCAATCGTTCTTCTACTATATTCTGAATATCTTCGACGTGAAGATGTTCCGCTGATTCAGCGCATTCCAATTCGATGATATTTGCAAGATAAGAAATCTCATGCTCTCGAAGCCTTTTTGATTCTGGAACTTCATTTGAAGCCTTTTGTATAGCAATAAATATTTTGTTTTTATCGAATGGGACTTCTGACCCATCTCGCTTAATAACGTTCATTATGATTGCTCCTCTTCTTGTGCTTTAATAAACATTCCACACGGACAATCATCTAAATTCTTACAATATTTAGGGCATTTATTTTGTTTATTTCCTTTTTCCGCGTGAATGCAATACCCGCCATTATCACGAACTAAATGGCGAATGTCATCAACAAATTCCTCTATTGGATTCAGTATAAAACCTTGTTTCATCAACTTCTCCTCACTGTCACTCGCCGACGCTTGCGTCGGAAAGGGAAGCCACCTCTGCTTAGGCAAGGTGGCTTCCCCAGTGCGATTTTATTTCGTCCCTGTAGAACCGAAGCCTCCGGTTCTTTCTTTTTCAGTATTTCCGTTCGTAGCTGAACCGATCGGCAGAAAAACACCCTGCATAAAACGATCTCCTTGCTTAAGTGATGCAATCTTATTTCGTGTATATAATTTTGCCATAATATGTCCTTCGTTTGCGGCAAAATAATAATCGGCATCAACAATGCCTGTCGTGTTTTCCAATCCCATTCCAAATTTCGTACCGAGCCCAGAACGCGGATAAAGGAACAGCGCCCATCCTTCATTTATTTGGCAACGCACTCCTGTTGGGATTAAAACAGAGTTAGCACCAACAGCAATTTCATATGGAATATGAAAATCATAACCAGCAGAAAGAGAACTTCCGCGTTTAGGAAGTTCGAGTGCTTCCCATTCTTTTGTCGCTAACAAAAGAAAATCTGTCATAGATAATTCTTCTTTTTCAAGATCAATTGTCGATAAACGATCTTTTATATACTGATTTAAAGAAACTTTTTCAAAAGTTGCAATTTGATTCATAATATCTCCTTATTTAATATCTTCAAGACAAGTAATAATTTTGTGACAAATACCATTTGCCAAACATTCTTGAGGACAAAGAAACCAGTCGTCTTGCATATGTTTTGCAATTGCTTCATCATTCAAAGAGCAGCGTTCTTTCATGTAGTCATACATCTGCGAAACTTGTTCGGAATAATTCTTGAAAATATTCTGAAGTTTTGCATAATCTCCATTTAGTGCGGCAGAACCTTGATGAATCATAATGCTGGAATGCTTCATCATAAACCGTTTTGACCCGCCTAAGAAAATTAATGCAGCGGCGGAATGTGCCACGCCAATATTGATTGTATAAATCGGAGTCTTAGAAGTAAGCATAATATCTACCAACATCCACATAAAATTCATATCTCCGCCAGGAGAACAAATATAAAATCGAATTGGCTTTCTTTCTTCGGTAGGGAGTTCCTTATCTTCCTCATTCCAATAAAGAATTGCTTTTGCGATTCTCATGATATTTTTATCAACCATGTCATCCATAAAAATCATACGATCAGCCATTAAGTCTGAATCTAGCTGCATTGCCGTATCCGATTCTAATTCTTCAGAATCGAACAGTTGACGAAGAAGTTCTTCTGGAATTTCAATGCCTTCAGAACATTCGTCACATGCACGAATTGTTTTTTTCTTGACCTTCATGAATTGCGTCCTCCTGAATTATTTGTTTTATTTCGCCTTTTGATATAAGCCAAGCAATAGCAACAGCTGCCGCATCCGATTCGTCATCGCATCGAAATTCTAATGGATTTTCCTTGCCATAATAAAGCGGCAAGCATTTTGCAACAGCTGTTTTTTCTGATTTCCCAGAACCGGTCACAGTTTTTTTAACTGTGACCGGGTAAATCTCATCCCATTCAGCGTGAGCTGTTTCCCACGCAATCAAATCCATAACACCTACAACTTCTGATACGCCGCTTTTTGCAGCAGAACCAGAGCGAGCCATTTTTACATTACAGTTATTAATCGATTTTTCTCTGACAAAGAATAGGGGAGTGTGCCCTATATTTAAGCTAAGTATTTTTTTGAAAATATTTGCATTATCGAGAAGCAATTGTCCTCGACTTTTTTGCTTTGTTTTATTATCAACTGAATATAGTTGTACCTTAGAAATAGGATTTTCATTATTCCGGTTAAAATAAAGTACACAAAACCCTGGCCGCCGCAAAGATAAATCAGCAGCAACCAGAATATAAGAATCATAATCTTGGGGATTTATAGTTTGCTTTTGTTCTTTTTTCTTTGCCATATATCACCCGTTCTGAGACGATTCTGTCTCAGATTTTAGTTTATTATCATATGCGGAATGAGCATAATAGCCGCCACAAATACCGATGGCAAGAGTGGAAGAACAAGCAATCACGTTATTAATAATACCAGAAATAGATTCATAAGAAATTTGCTCAATAAATATTGACAAAAAAGCCAGCAAAAATGCTAAAAATGCTAAAATTGCCCATTGCGCAACTCCAAAGATAGCAATACGTTTACTGTATTGAAGATAGTCGCGAGCCAATCCAAGACGAGTTGTCATAAAATCACCTCTTTGTTTAAGGTGATGCCAAGACTATTGGCGTAATATATCAATTCTGCTAATGCCGCTTCGTTTGTTGTAGAGCCGGTGATAATCCACTCCGACTGTCCGACAGACACGTATTTCTTCATAACGAAGCCTGTTAGATTTTTATATTTGGTTTTATACCAAGCTCCTGCTTCTGCAAGTATAGGAATAGACGTGTTATTCGGTATTTTTACTAAAGAATTTGAATTTATATCAGGGCGATAGCGAAGATTCAAAGTTCCACCGATTACTCGACCAGTCTGTGTGGAATTATTTTCTGTAACAGAATCCGTGGTCGAATCATCAACTTTGTTCTGAGTTAAGCCGACATCATATTCCGTATATTTCAGCTTAGCGGCATATGGCCAGTCTTTAAGTTTGGAAATAACGCATCCATAATTTGTTCCCTTTGCTTCGATTACTTGATTGTCACCAATGTATAATCCTACATGATAGAAATTTCCTAAACCATCATTTTTATAAGCAGACGGTTCTTTTCCATCTTTTCGCATTTTAAAGACAGCCATACCGGGAACAAGTTCGATTTCACCGATTTTTCCTCGTTCTGTGGTATATTTACGCCACATAGTGTTTGAACCATGATACATGGTGCTACCAGCTTGACGATACCAATAAGTAAAAGCACCAGAGCAGTCTACGGCTCCTTCGCTGGTTCCATTGGCAACATATTTCCATTCCTTACCCGGCTCAACCATTGTTTTGAACTTTTCAATTAGCCATGATGCTTTTACTGTTTTATAAGCCATTATTATGTCCTCCATTTTACATGACAGATCTCCATTATCATCAAATCAAGAACATAATCGATCGAGATCGCTATTTTTATATTATATTTTTTGAAAGAATTGGCGCGGCATTTTTATTGCCGCGCCAATATGCTCTCAATTTAAGAACGAGATTTTATAAGTTCGTCGAAATCATAATAACCGAGCCACTCTGCGATAGTGTCATTGTCGAACCAGAAGAAATCATTTAGGTCAGTTTCGGAAATGCCTTCTGGATACAGATCATCAAGAATAGATTCGACAGAATCAAGTTCTTCCAGTGTAAGGTATTTTACAGTATCTTTTGCTCCAGACCAGAATTCAAATTCTCTGATTGGGGTATCACTTTTAACGATCATGTTTTCCTCACTTCATCTACTTCACCATGTCTTGATATTCTGCAACTTGTGTGCAATTTAGAAAATGCCGAAAAATCGGCATTTTGCACAACGTCAGAGCATCAAGATTGTAATTTAAATTGCGTCAATCGCGTTATTTTTCACGTTTTCCTCTGCATCCAGCGAATCGTAATATGCCTGTGCCAGCGTCTCAATTTCCGCGATGTCGTTCTCGCCAAACAGCCCGTTATCAAGGTGTGCATAAGCCTTATCGAGCCAGAATGCCACATCGCGCCTCGAGGAAATCTCGCGCTTAATCGCGCGCAGCGTCAAATCGTGCCGTGCTTTGCTGTTAATTGCCATAAAGATACCTCCTTAATTTTGCGTCATGGATGCAATCGCATCCTCAAGATTTTTGATTACAATGTTTGCATCGCGCTGGTACGTCACCGTCGCGCAAGCGCCATCACTCACACTGATGACGGTCGTCGGGGCGTAGGTGGTCAGCGCCTTGTACGCGGCGATTTCAGCGGCGGAAAGATCGGTTTCGACGGGTGTTGCAAGCGGTACATAGATATATACCTCGTTCGCATCGAGGAACGCCTTGAAGTCATCGACGGTCGTCGTACCCCTTTCCGCGTAAGCGAAACCGATGATATTGCTGTTGCTGGTAGCAATGCCGCCTACGGTTTCACCGTTGATGGCAGCACTGAAATGCGTGCAGAATGTTCCTGCTGCATCGATGCCGTCGAACGTGCAAAAATACCTGTCAACATTGTTTCCAGCCTTCGTCCAACTCATCGAAGATGTCAGCTTGAATTTGGTGATGCGCTGCACGCGCACCCCGCGCGCCAAGTCCACCTCATCGCACACCCACTGCTGCCCGTTCTCATCCGTGTAGTTCCCGCCGGATGTGACCGGGATGCCCGGCAGCGCATTCGGCGTTTGCAGCGTCAGCGTCTGCGATTCGTTCGCGCCGTCCGACACCGTGACTGTCACCGTTCCGCCGTCACCCGCGCTGATAATCGGTACGGGCGCAGTCGGGAGCGGCACGCCGTCCTGCGTGCTTTTGCCGCAGACGCGCAAGCCGACAAAAGGCGCGGCGAAAGAATCCGTCGCAGTAATCGACGCGCCGGACAAACTGCCGGTCAATATGTTCTGCTGTGTAGAGATAGCGTCAACTTTCTCCTTCAATTGTGTAAAAATATTCACATCGGTTTTCTCGGAAAGTTTCGTATCTACATCAGATGTGTCCGCTTTTTTGTCGAGTTCTGTATCTACATAAGACTTGTCAGCTTTTTTATTAATAACATTCACGATGCCGCTCAAATCCGTAGGAGCCCCGCCATTTGTGCCATGTAGTGCAGTTATCAGACCAACCGTTGCTGCATTAACCATTATTAACACCTCCAATCTGAATCCATTTTCCTTCTGCATTCTTTTGCCATAGCTCTTTATATCCGGCTGTATACGCAAAACTACTGATTGACCCAGAGTTTTTAGGTTCGCTGCCGTTTGTCATATCCTCCGCAGAGTCAATCATCCATTCTTTGTTGTCTGAATAGATTGTGTTTCCATTGTTTTCCGAAATCAAATGCCACATAATTAAGCCTCCTTTACTGAAATAGTAAGTCGCGTTGATTCCAGTCCCAAATTTCTATCGGCATCAACTGCTTGAAACGCAATGATTCTGTCTCCTGCGCTTTGGAATGTTTTTGAAAAACTGATTGTTTCTTGCGTTACGTTGTAGATTCTTTCGTTCACTTGTTCATCCACGATAAATCGGATGGTTTGTGCATTTTTTTGTACTACAGTGAAGGTGATACTCTCGCCAACTACAATGCTTGTTTTATCAGGCGTTACACTGACAATTTGCGGGCGTGCATCCGCAAGTATAGAAACATCTTTTTGCCAAGCAGATAACAACTTATTGTAATTCTGATTTGCTGTGTTCGTCTGATAAACCGCTGTTTTTAGCAATTCCAAAAGTAATAGTTTTTCTTCTGGGGTTATCAGTTTGCTTTCAAGTTTGCTAAAACGATCTCCGACAGCTTTTGATTCAGCAGCATATTCGCTTCTTGTTAATGTTGTGTCGAGTTTTATATTTGAACTTGGCTCATGAGAAGTTTTAACAATATCATTTACTTGTCGTGGAATAATTGGAATGGTAATTTTATAAACCGTAAAACCGCTGGTTTCATCTTCAACGTACACGTAACAAATTATGTCTTCTGACTTTGACAGCAAAACATCCGGTATAGCGACAGTCCACTGATTCTCAGAAACTATTTGTGGTTCTTGGGAAACGCTAATACTTGATGTAGATGTGGCAAAATGAAAAGTAACATTGTTTGCATTTAGACCTGATATTTGAAGAAAAATTCCTCGATCGTATTGATAAACAGGATTTGTGGTGTACGTAGAAGTGTGACCAACCGTGACATAAAGGTAAGAACCTTTTGCCATGATAGCATCACTCCTTAAAGTAATATAAAATAATAAGGCGACGGTGCGCTTTTTAGGCGCACCGTCGCAAAGAAATAGTTCAAATCGGAGCAAAATGCTATAATCAATTTTATTTGTTAAAAATCATCGAAATCGGTACAATCATCATATTCATCATAATCGCATGTTGGTTCAGATTCGTCAACACAACAACAGTCTAAAACAACGTAATCATTATAATCTATATCGTCTTCGTCGTTTTCGTTTTTACGATAAGAATCACAATCATTATCATCGTCTTCATTAAGACAGAGATCATCGTCGCTCTTATTGCAAAAATAAGAATAATCGGAAATTATGTTGGAATAATCATTATCTCCGCAATCGTAGTCATAGCACTCCGAATCTGCACCATCGAGCGAATCTTCATGAATATCTGGAATGAATATATGATCTATTTCTAATTGAGTTTTTACCTGAATCGGAGTGAATATTGTAGTTCCAATCACACGATGGTTATTATCAAGATGTCGATAGCTTCCATCAGGATTTTCTGAAGAAGTCATCACAACGTTGTTGTTTTGATCTTTTGTGATTGATGTTTTTCGCAAAAAACCGGGGTCAGTGCGCCCAAGATAATTTCCATCATTATCATAATGAATCTTTTGCTCAGGAAAAAATCCGTCGAGTGTTTCGCCGACTTTTTCTCCGCGTTCATTATAATGAACAACACTTCCGAACAGTGTTTTGATACTCTTTAAAAAACCCATACTGTCACTCCTTTCTTTCAACATGCATTATAATCCAATTTGAAATCAATGTCAATCTGTTTCAGTAATTTCATCATCGACAAAAGAAATATCTGCGTAATCGCCGTCATTATCATCTTCGCGTGGCTGTTCGTCAGCGACATCATAGATGGTCATTCGCTTCAGATCTCGTCCTTCTTTTGTCAATATCTGTTTTGTATTAGAACGCTCGATTACTCGAAGCAGCGAGCTAACAGACATAGGGGAGGAGAGTACTGCTCCGTTATCAAGAATGATCGTCGATTTTGCCTGTGCTCGACCGCATGAATTAATCAATCGCCCAGCTTTACGCTCTTCTCGCATAAGAATTTCTGCTTGATGCTGAGAAGCGTCAAGAATGGCAACAATCCGCGTAGCGCAAATCGCAACCGTGTTTGAAATTTTAACATACCTTAGTGGAATCTGATACACAATTATCACCTCCTTCCGACAAGAGGCTATAATCGTATAACCATGTATCATATTCATCTGGAATTGGAATACGCTTTTTGCCTTTATAACTACAACGCTGAACTTTTTTCCAATTTGAAATTAAAATAATTTTTCCAACAAGAGACTTTGCTTCTTCTGCCATTGCTTTTTTCATTTTCATAATGCCAGATGTTCCGCGCTGGACAGAGTAAAGCTCAATCTTAACCCCATAAGTATCATCAACGTTCTTCACAAAATAAGCTAAATCCGGACTGTCGGTATCGCAACTTATGCATAATTTCAAAAGATCATTTTCTTGTTGCAACTTAAATCCGACTGGCATATCGTTGTCTGGCGTTTCCAATTCCAATTTGACTTTCTCTAAAAGACGAGTGTCATATGATTTAAGTCCTTTTGACATCTTTCGTTTTCCATCGAAAAAATCATCAAATAACAATTTTAATTTCTGCATTTTACCAAATTCAGAAAAGTAGCCGACATGAATCAGGGCTTCTATTTGCCGCTTATCGACAGAAGTATTTTTCTGCAAATACGCAAGAACATTTACAAAATGCTCGAATTTTAAGTTAGACATTTGATATAGTTCTTCAGCGACAACTGCTGAAATATATTTAATAGACTGCAATGATTGAGAAATCGTATGATTTTCTTTATCGATATGCCACGAGCGATTATCTTCGCCAAGTCGTCCTGGTGCAATCTGAATGGCGGCATACTTTTTCATTTCCTGAATGATTTGTGACACTTTTTCAAGTTTGCCTTTAGCACTGAAAATTTCCAGCATAGTTTGATAAAATTCATAAGGGTAATGGACTTTTAAATAAGCTCCATACAAGGAGTCAAGACACATGGCGTAGGCGTGCGAAGCGTTGAACAAATAGCTTGCACTATTTAGAATAACTGTCCATACATCATCCGCTGTTTTCTCTGCCAATTTTAATTCAACATTTTCTTGTTCTACCAAATAAGAGGTAAAGCCCGGAATGAAACGTTCTTTATAGGAAGCAACTTCTGGTAAATGCTTTTTCTTAATATGTTTGATAAGTGCATTTGCATCTGCTGGTGAAATGCCTGCGGCCTTTGCCAGCGTCATTATCTGCTCATCATAGAACAGAAAAGAAGATTGCCCTGTGATTCCGGTAGCACCTTCAAGCCGAAGTAGTTTATCCATCGCTGGAACTCCATAGTTATGATAATTACGGTTTACGAAATCGTCTACAAGGCTTTTTGCGCCTGGACGAATACTTGCAATAAATGCAGCCAGCTCAACAGTATTCTTTGGTTTAAAACGCATAACTCTCTGCGTTGTTTTTGCTTTTTCGCATTGATTTAAGCCAACTGTGTAGCCATTTGCATACAAATCCCATATTCGAGAATCATCTTTGACAGCATCAATAAGTTCGGATGCTGTTAGAACTGGTTTTCCGATGGTTTTGAAAGTCTCATTGATAATTTTCACAACATCGACGCGTAAAAGATCCATTAATACCGTCGGTTTCCCGATATTTATTAGCGGATTAGACTATATCATCAACCATTTTCAGGTTGCACGGCGCTTCAGAATGCGGAGTTTCACCGCAAACTTACAATTAGTCGTTACACTTTCTCAGATTCCTCTGAGCTTAGCACGGGATTGACGTGAAGTTTTAATTCTTGCAAAATTTCAATGCATTTCGGTAGAATATTGTCATTATATTTTATTTCGTAAAGTGGGATGTGTTTGTTTTTACAATAGACTTTTTTCATTAAATCGGTCTTTTCTCTTTGCAGTTTTCCAAAATTATTCCATTTAATTTCTTTATAGTGCTGCGGCCCTTGAAATTCAATTAAGCATTTCAACTCATCGTTATCAAATAATGCAAAATCAAATCGTAACGATTTGCCGCTTTCACTTTTTAAATCATCAAATATCATTTCTTTTTTAAATTTGATTCCTTGATTTAAAAGGAATTCTTTGATTGCGGATTCTCCTCGCGATGTTTTATCGCATCCGCAGCTAGTTACATGCTTATCTGTTAAATGCCCAACGGAAACATTAACATAGTTTCCGCAATCACATTTGCACAACCAGATTGTCGAAGCAGCTCCTTTTTTTGTTTTACGGATTTCGGCGCATTCAATCGCAATCAATTTCCCATATCTTTGATTTGTTATATCTTTAAACAATCTATTGTGTGTTATCTCTTTCTTTAAGCATCCGCAACTTTTCGTTTTACCGTTGATTAAACCGTTCCTATATACAGATGTCTTGTTTCCGCAATCACATAAGCATTTCCACTTTGTTCTTGTTGTGCCTGCTGATGTGATTATACTTTTATCTTTTTCCAAAACGATTAATCTCCCAAATCGTTGCCCAGATAAATCGTTTTTCTTCTCTCTTCCGTTCAAACGATTCTTTTTCCCAACACATCCACACGAAGTAGTTTTTGCTTGAATTAAATTTTGAGATGAAACAATGGCATTATTTCCACATTCACATTTACAATTCCACATTGTTCTTGGTTTTCCACTTGGCAATATATGATTTTCGGCTCTTGACAAAACAACGAGTTTCCCAAATTGTTTATTGGTTAAATCAATGAATTTCGCCATCTTTTCATCTCCTATCTTTTTAGTTTTTCCCGTTAGCCTCCTACGAGACACCGTGTATTTACACGTTCACCGTGTTTTTCAATATGTGTTACCACATAAAGGAGCTATCTTTAACTCTTCACATAACCGAATCGATCTGCTGTTGCACCGTCGATATAAACACACATCTTCGGTTCTTTGTTACCAGTCTTTGATTTTAAACGAATAATACCAATTTCCTCACGAAGATCTTTATGATAAACAAGATGTGCGCAAGGATGAGGCGAAACAGTAACAACTATATCTCTGTACTGTTTGCTTTCTTCTATAAGCGGAAGATACTGATCTTCTACGTAATCTTCAATCTTAATCTCGTCGTCAGGATCATAATCTGGATCATCCTGATTATTTTCTTCTGCGTGTTTGTAATCTAATTCATATTTTGAAATTTGCTTTGAAACTTCGTTAGAGGTTTCAAAATCAATATCTCTCGCTCTCGCGAGTAATTTAAAAGCAGATAAGGCTTTTGTTTTTCCATATGCTATCATCGGATAGCAAGAGTGTTCTCCAAAGATTTCCCGACCGGCTTGCTCAAATGCTTCTACGTTTGATATGTTGCTGTCAATATCTGGCATACTTCCTGATTCAAGTTTAGCCTTACTTATGAAGCGGTCGGGATACATTCGTACTGGACTATGCAATCTGTTAATAGAAGTAAAACCAAGAGCATAATTTGTGGCAAAACTACAAGCTGAACCTCTGGAAGTCGTAGTTAAAACGCCACCATTCTCAATTCCTTTTTGAAGCATGTCATGCAGACCAATAAAGTAGTCGGCTGAGTTTGTTTCGAGAATCGTGTTCATTTCAGTTCGCAATTCTGCGGCTTCTTCTTTTGACGGTTTTCCTTCCCTATTAATATAGCCATCGCAGACCATTTTCTGATAAACGTAATTGCGTTCTTCTTGTGTGAGTTCTGGACGACTAATTGGGAATTTCCTATCTTTGTCAAAATAAAGACCGTCAAAATCAAGTAATTGTTTTGTATTATCAAAGGCTTCTTCTATCTGTATATCCGAAAACACTTTTTGATTTTGAAGCATCAATTTTGCTTCTTCTCCGGTCGGCAAGTACAAATCGAAATCATCTTCGTATTCATAAGAAATTTTTGCTGATTTCATTAACTCTTTTCGGAGAATAGCATCTTCATGACGTATATAATGACTATCCGTCGCGTAAATCAGAGGATAGCCGTATTTCTGATATATTTCAAGAATTTTTGCATTGTGTTTTACTTGGACTTGTTGAGGATGATGCTGAATTTCGAGATAAAAATTCTCTCGAAAAATTTCGTGAAGCATATTGCAATATTCTAAGCCATGTTCTTCATCTTTTAGAACACCACCGACACAAGCTGTTGTAACAAGAAAATTTCGGTAATCTAATTCACTTAACAGTTGAAAATCGACTCTTGCTTTTCCGTAGAAACCACTTTCATTGGCTTGCGACAGCATTTTATTTAGCTGCCGCAAGCCATTTTGATTTTTTGCCAGTACAATTAAGTGAAAATTCCGTCTGTCTTTCAATTCAGGGTTTCTATCAGGAACAAAATAGCATTCAGCTCCGGCAATTGCTTTCATATTGAAATCTGCGTCGCTTAGTTTTTGTGCTACTTCATATTGTTCCCAAACATCAGAACGGTTTCCGTGTTCCGTAACACATAAAACAGGAATGTTTCTTTTCTTAAACTCTACACCATAATCCATAATAGACATTGTACTATCTGGCTGTGTTAAAGCGTTAGAATATTTACTGTGTATGTGATAGGGGATATAAGCGGGTACATTTTCCATCGTGTACCTCCATTATCTTCGTCTGAATTTCTTCTGTCCGTTGGGACAAATATTACGGCATGAACATAATTCAGTACAAAAGAAATCAGGCTTATCTGGATCAACTTCCTTTGTTGTTAGGTAGTCTATGAAATCATAAGATTCCATTTTATCCATCGTTTCTTCAGCCCAAGCCAAAGTTTCATTATACTGTTCTTTCTGGAATCGGCGTTCCATTTTTAAGCCATCTTCTTTGAAAAGATTAAACATCAGCCTGTCTGGATATTTTCCGTACTTTTCATACACGAATTTGCTATACATTAGCTGCTGGCGGTACATTTCATCTTCGGCTTTTCGAAAAGCACCTAAAGATTTTGATTTATGGTCTAAAACAATCAATTCTTTAGTCTTTTCGTCTTCCATTACCATGTCAACGATGCCTACAAAAGGACGACCAGCAACGTCAATCTTAAATCGTTCTTCAGTTTCAATAATGTGATAACCTTTAAAACGATCAAAATTCATAAAATAATCATAGCCAATTTGAAACGCCTTTTCTGCATAACCTTTTTTAGCGAGCATATTTGGCCAGCTTTCAACCACTTCCAACGGATACCGTCGTTTGTATTCAAAAGGAAGATCTTCAGCTGTTATCATTCCTTTAGCCCATTGATCAAGCAAATCATGAATTAAAGTACCTTGCGATGCAAAAGCGTTGCTAACAACATCGGGATTATGCTCAATCTTTTGTAAATAAAAATTGTAAGGACAATCAGAAAAAGATTGCAACTGAGAATAACTGTAAACGTGCTTATCATCAAGCAAGCTCATTTGGTTCACCGCCTTTTTTAATTTAGTTTAATTGGATAAATTGCATCAACACCATTTTCGGATGCCAATAGGCAGACCTGTACGGCTGGGCCAAATAAGCGTTTCTTTGTGGTATAATCATCTCCACCAGTAACGACAGCCCCGTTGCGGATGTATCCTACATCTTCAATTCTGGCCTCGGCAATATGCATATGTCCTGCCAATATGTAATCAATTTTTGTATTGGTAAGGTTAGAAATTTTCACGGCAGTAGATTTTAAATCGGGATCAAAATCTCCATGAACAAAAGCATACGTTTTACCCATTATTTCAACTAAACCAACTGTTGAATCAAGCGTTTCATCGAGAAAAGTGATATGTTTTATGTTTTCTAATTTTGCTTTACAAAACCAAGAAATTAAAGCATCCAAACGTTCAGAACGCAAGGATTCGGCTAAATTCTCGCTGAGACGTGAATGATTGCCAGTTACACTGGAGACTCGCACGTTTGCAAAAGTTTTTGATAAAACCATCAGAAAAACAGAAACAAGATTTGAAACACCAACTATTTGTTCGATAATATTTTGTTGGTTTTCGAGACGAATTGTCGGATGAATGATCCCAGAAATCATATCTCCCATTAACAACACGTGGATTGTGGAGCAGCCTTCTTTTCTACCTAATTCGCACAAATGATTAGCATATTCCATAACACGCATTTCAGCGATTTTAGGACTATACTGATCATAAACCGATGAAAAAGCCAATCCATAATGAATATCTGAGAGCATAGCAATCAATTCATGCTGTGTGTACTTTCGCATAATAGGAGGTTGTGTAATTTCCGGCAGTTTTTGAATGCTGTTTTTTAATTCGTTCCAAAATGAATCTTCATGTGCTTCCAATCGAACAGTTCGTCGATTTGCCGCTTGCTGTTCGCGTAATAACACACGCTTTTTTTCAAGTTCGCGTGTATTTTTTATCAACAACGAATTATAAACATCTGGAATATCGGATATTTCAGCAACAGCAGCCGCTTGTTTCATTTTTTTATAGCGTTTTCGATAAGCAGACTCATCATATGCCAAATTAAATTCGGAATTTAAAAATAATGATATATCAAACCAAGTACGAGAAAGTTCATTTGATTCCTTCGCTGCTCCTAATCTCCACAGGCATTCATCAAATGATTCTCCGTTATTTCTTAATAAATTCATTCAAAACCCTTTCCGAGCCGGGAAGAGTTGTTAATCGCAAAAAATCAAAAAATCAGACTCTGGCTCATAACTTAAAATGGTGGAGCAGCCTGTTGCCTTTCTGTTGCAACAGGCTGCCCATCTCGAATTGTAAAATCCGGAAAAGAACTTACGGGATTTACGGCAAGAGGAAGATTATCATGGTTCCACCCATATATAATACGATCTCCATAAGCAGTCTGAAAAATTCTGCGTGTAGCAGGATCATAACTGCACTGGATACGTTCGCAAATCCCGTATTCTCGATTTTTAGTTACTCTTAAATTTGGTTTCTCTATATTGATAACAGTATCTGCCAAATTGGTTATATTAGCAGAACCGGCTACATCCTCTGACGTGAACGTTTCTCCAGGTTTGGTCTTGCGAGGATGACAAACCAACATAACGCAAACTTTATATTTTACTGCAAATTGTTTTAAGGCTGCGACAAACTTTCCCTGAGCACGATTCTCATCTGATGCACTGGAATCAGAAAGAACAGTCATCAGATTGTCCACTAAAAACAATTTGCAATTGTATCTACGAGCACACAAAGTAAATATCTTCAAGATTTTATCTTCTTGAGAAAGTGGAGAGCTATTATTATTGTCAAATAAAAAGAATTTGTTGTTGATCCAATCTTTTATCCGACGCTGAATCTCAAAAGGAACTACGCCATAAGTTTTTCCTGTTTTCGTGTCTGTAATGGCTTCAATATATTTACGCTCTGTTGCTTGAAGCATAATCCAGTCAACAAAACGTTGAGCCGTCAGTTCTCCTGAATAAGCGCATACATTATACCCTTGCTGTATCCCATTTAGCAAAATCTGTCCACCAAGAGTTGATTTTCCTTCACCGCGTTTCACTTATCCCCTACATTTCTATAGGGAGCAGACTATATCTTCATCCGATAATTATCGGAGCACAGCACTTCCATGCTGGAGTTTCACCAGGCATGTACTTCCTTTCGGAATAGTCGTTACACCTTCTTAGATATTCTCTAAACTTGGCACGGGATTGACATGTAATTGAGTTCTTGTATTATTTTTTCTAATTCTATTTCTATCTTTTGGTCGTATCGAATTTCATATAGCTTAATATCGTTATTGTTACAATAGTTCTTCTTTAATTGATCTGTGATTTCTCTTTGTTGTTTCCCAAAATTATGATAATCGATTTTCTTATAGTGCTGTATTCCTTGATATTCCAGCAGCGCGATAATTCTATTGTTTTTATCGATTATAGAAAAATCAAATCTCAATTTTCGATTTGTAATTGGATTTCTTAAATCGTCAAATGTTTGTTGAGTATTAAACAGTATTTTATTTTTCTTAAACCATTCTTGAATGTCTCTTTCTCCGTATGAATAGTGGAAGCATCCACAGCTTTTTGTCAATCCTCTTTTTAATGACATTGACGGAACTGTTACAACATTTCCACATTCACACTCACACATCCAAGACGTTTTATCTCCATACATGTTTTCCGCTCTATCAACGACTGTCAGTAACCCATATGTTTTTCCAATAATGTTATCAAGATATTTATCTGATGCTTGTTCGGCAAAGAAGCAGCCACAGCTTGTCGATTCTCCATTTTTCAATTTATCGAGAGATACAATCGCGGTATTGCCACAATCACATCGACAAAGCCACATGACCCTGTGCTTTCGTTCTGTCGCTTCTTCGTCTACTTCTAATGCAACAAGTTTTCCAAATCTCTGATTGGAAATATCAATTCTCTTATTGTGAAGCGCTTCCATATTCCTGCAACCACAACTTTTTGAATTTCCTGATTTTAAATTATTGGATCTAACTATTGTTTCTTTTTCGCAATTTAAGCATTTGCATTTCCACATTACAAAAGTAGTTCTATTTGATATTCGTTTGTTTTCTGCTCGTTTCAACACGAGCAAGTCTCCAAACTGTTGACCTGTTAAATCAACGAATTTCCCCATAATACATCACTCTCAATTATTTAGTTTTCCCCGTTAGCCGCCAATTGGCGACACCCGATATGTATCGGTTCACTGTGTATCGATATGCGTTGCCGCATAAAGGAGCAAAATGGTTTACCCGAAAAAATTGTTAGCGAACCTTCTGCCAGTCCGCCAATCATAGAATCAAGCGCTGGAACTTTTGTTAGGATTCTTGGAATAGAACGAGGATCCACCATTGTTACGTCTGCAAGATTTAAGATACCTTCAATTGGCGCTGGTTCACAAGATTTTGCGATTTCGTTTAGTTTTTCTGCTCCGTAAGCATATAAAATCTCGTTAGCGTCTTTGCAAATACGACCGGCATATTGTCCGTTCACAATCAAATCAGGATATTCTGGCGCAATCAAGCAACGGTCTTCTCCAAGACGCTGCATAAGATTTGTAACCATTTCAATGCCTGGTTCATCAGCATCTCCGAAAAGAATAATCTGCTGAAACTTTTCGAGCCAATCCCAACATAAAGTTACAAACTCTAAATTGTTGCAGCCACAGGGAACAGAAACAACGTTTTTAATCCCAGCTTCATACAAAGAAAGTGCGTCAATTTCTCCTTCAGTGATATATAGAGGTTTGTTGAACGACACTTGATCCATACCGAAAAGGATTGGCTCTGTATTTTTCTCTTGCCATTCTTTCGGACCATCTTCTTTTTTATGTTTTGCTGGCTTACGATATTTTGTATAGATTAAAACGTTATTACGATAAAAAGGAAAAACTATATTTCCTTTATTGTCAGCCTGAATCTTAAAAGCATGTAACGTATCTTCTGAAATCTTTCGTTTGGCAAAATATGCAATAATTTCATCCGTCAGTGGCTGAAAATTCTCGCCAGTTGGTCTTTCATACATCTTTTTCGTATGAGAAGGCATTCGGATTCCGTCGGTTTTAACCTTTTCACCGAAATACTCGCATAAATCGCGGAAGCTGCCCTTTGCTGAGCAGCTTCCGCGCAAGCAAGAGTATGCGCCATTGTAAAGGCCAACCGCAAAGGTATCCGTGTCACCCGACTCTCCGCCGTGACAAAACGGACAATATTTAGCAACAGCCTGACCATTACGAATTCGATATTCGCCAATATATTTATCACAAATATCAATAATTTGATCTTGCGTTGCAGCCATTTTAATTGGCCTCCTTCGTTATTTAGAAATCAAGATCATCAGCAGAGAAGTTTGCTGCCGCAGGCGGCGCAGCTTCCTTATCCTTCAGCTTCGACTGAACTTCTGCATGATCAACATTCATACGGAGACCAGTCCTGAGCGTTCCGTCCTTCGCTGTATATTCCACAGCCGCGACTTCGCCACAAACAGTTACACCACTGCCCTTCTGTGCTCGCGAATAAAACCGCTCGCTGCGCTTGCCAAAGATGGTACAGTCATAAAAATTGGAAACATAATTATTGTTCTTATCTTTTGAAGAAGTGTTGACCGCTACGCGGAAAGAACAAGCAGTATTTGCGCCAATCTGACGCATTTCAGGGTCACTGCACAGATGTCCAACAATAGTAGAAATAGCACTCATATTTTATATCCTCACTTTATTTTTTTATATTACGCGGCAGCCGTAAGCGCATTAAGTAGTTTCTTTAATTTTGTGCGGTCATCACAAGTTTTGTAATTACCGCTTCCGATGCAAGGGAAAATGACATTCTTTGCAAATTCGATTTTCTTTTCCTTGTCGAATTCTTTTGTCCGTGTCTTAATTTCAGTATCGATTTTTACACGCAAATCGTTTAATTCTTCCGCTTCGCGCTGTTCTCGATTCGCTTTTTCTTCAGGAGACTCTTCTGGCAAATCCTCTCCAGCATAAATGTAGCCACCAAGTCCATGTCTTGCAATTGCCTTTGTCAGACTGCGCTGTATGGTCTTATTCATATCCATAGATGTTACATTTTCAAAAGGAATCGACTTGTTCTTAAAATCCATGATAGGAAGATATTCGATGTGTTCCAAAGAAAAATCTCCATCAACCAGCGTTACGCCAGTCTTAACCCAGCATGTTTTTCCATCGGTAAAATACGGGATATTATTCGAAGTTTCATAAATCGTATAATATGATTCAGGAAAAGCCTTCTTGAATTCTGTCCACGCCCAAGCCCACGATAAATAAGTTAAGCCATTTTTCTTTTCTGTATGCTCTGAACAATCAATTCGATTGAGCTCAGCAAAACGATTTCTATCCATATATTACTCCTCAAACTTACTCAGTCGTGCGATGCGTTCCATGATTTCCTGATATGCTTCAGCCGCAAGCATTTGCTTTTTCACTTCAGCCTTAACCTTCTGACGATGACGCTTCTTCGCAAGTTCTTCGGCTTCCTTTCGGCGTTTTTCAACTTCAAGGCGCTTCTGTTCATTAAGATAATCAACTGTATGCGTTTCCACGACTCGATGCAGTTTTGCGGTTGAACCATACAGCTTCTTACCTAACGCGGCAAGATAAGCCATATAAATATCGTACTGGTCTTCGCAGCCTTCACTTAGACGAACAACTGTTTTCGTCCCGTCAGTCCACTTCACAACCGTCGTTAAGCCGTCAGGAAGGATGTATTCCGGTTCAAGAAGGACTTCGGACTTGCATACAAAACCGAATTCGGTTTCAAATTCATATTTATTTTGACCATCAATTTTCGGAGGTTCCTCGGAAGGAGTTTGCGTAATGTCATCGATGCAAAATGAATGAATTGCTTCCTGAAAAAGAAGATTGTCCTGTACATAGTTCTTTGGGTGCATTTTTGTTAATTTCCTTTCTTTTATTACAAAACAATTCTTATTGAATTGTTGTTGTCCACATATCGTTTTTTAATATATCTACCAGTGAATAATCTGGTTCTTGATATTCTGTTATGAATTTGTACCCTGTATCATTTTTACATTTCATTGATTTATCTGGAACCCATTTTATTGGAACGATGGATCCAAGAGGGGCGCCATATTTATCACATTTGCACCACGCTAAAAGCCCTTTAGGATAATATTTTTTCGTATCTTCATGTGCGTAGTTTTTACTATTGTGCATATGATCTCTTGTGCGATAAAAGGACATAAAATCAATGAACCGGTCATATCCATCAATATCAGGAAATATTACGCGAGTAACGCTATCTGTAATAGTGTTACCAGTACGTATTCGATAACCACTACGAGTAGTGGACGGACTTTTATCACGACACAAAATGTATGACGGAATCATAATGCCCTTTTGAGCATCCGATTCCGCGATAATCCCAAGAATAAACATTTTTTTCTCCTATTACGCAGGAGGCAATAGCTTCTTACGTTGATATTTCATTTTGTTAATAAGACTGTTTTGCAATTTCTTTGCTTTATCTTGACATGAAGAACATCTACACTGTTTACTATTTGTTCTTTCACACCATGTTCCACAATCGCAGCATTCAAAAAAGCCGGAAGCCTTTTTAGGGCAAATATGTCCCTTACTCCATGCAGGAATTTTCATACCGCATTTAGGACAAATAGAGTATGTTTCCAAATTCGATTCCAAATTTGAACAAACAATATTTCCAAATACTCGCCAGAACATTCTCTTGTGAGCAATTTTAGAAGCGTTAGATCCAACAAATAAAAATTTAACAATAGAAGGGTATACTTCTTCCAATGAGCCGTATTTGCTCGTTAGTTCATCGATAATTTCTTGTGCAGTAAAATCATAAGTCATTGCAACATTGTGAATGTCAGAATCTGATGCGGGGTTTTGTATTACAGTAGGAATATTGCTATCATCAATTCTACAAAATAGTTCTACCGCATCAGGATAATAACTACGCGTATCTTCGACAAGAAACATTTGCCAGTTAAAAGGAGCAACATTGGCGTAGTTAAAATTAATATTTCCAATATTGTCGAAACACGCACAGAGTCGATTCATAGTTGATTGATTAATTTTCGCATACTTTTTACGTTCTTTTACGGGTAACTTTGAAAAACGTCTACCATTTTTAGAGAATTGAAAAAAGAAAGGCATTTTTCCGTTCTTTCCACCAGTAGCTTTATTAATTCTTTTTAGAATGGCAGGATATTGATCATATCCATTGACAAATCCCGTTTTTGCTGCATCAATGACCAAATTATTATAGAAGCATAATATAGCGGCAGCTTCTCTATCAGGATTATCTCGGTTCCATAATTTTGTTAGGCTATTACTAACTTGTCCTATGCCGCTGAAATTATGAGCTCGTTTTAAGCCTTCAAAAAACTCATTAATATTAATTGGTTTAGCACCAGCTTTTCCGAGCTCGTAAAGCAAGGGGACAATATTGTATTTTTTTATATTCCGTTCGGCGATTGATATAAGAAGAGAATCAGAAACACAGTTTAACTGATCCCCATCACAATCGAACTGTAAAACTTTGGAAATCAAGTCATGACAAGAAGTATAAATAGCATCAGTATAAAACCAGTCATAAATATTTTGCTCATGAAGAACTTTTCGTATCGTCCACTCCATATATAAATGAGGAGAACGTAACGCAGCTATTTTGTCAGTATTACGAAATGGACGGCACGCCACTTCTCCATCTTGAAGCAATCCCTTTGGGGCTCTAATATGAAGAAACCAGTACTCGCACATCGCGTAGAAATCAGGAACAACGAATAAACGTTTATTGCTGCATTTGATACGTCCAGATTTTGCGTCAAGTGTCCATTTCTTTTTTATTGATTTTAATGTTTCTTTTGAATATGCTTCTCTTAGCAATTCAGGGTAAATTGCAAGAGCTCTTTTATACGAATTTGCAGACTCCTTGTCTGCTTGCAATGTTTGAAGCATACTCTCAGACGATTTAGCGATTCCTGTGATTTTATCGTGCGATTTCAATGTGAACAAAGACAGTTCCTCATTACTGAAGTCTGTCAACGTTTGAAGCATTTGATAGGAAATATCTGTGTCTGGAACATAGTCTTCTTCAAAATTCGTTCGGTTAAAACAGCAGTTATTTTCTTTGAATTTTTGTTTATAATCGTCCCAAGAATCATAAAAGTTCCATAATTTAAACTGTGACTTCGTTAAGATAACTTGAATGTTTTCTTTTTCCAAATTATGATAAGCCCCGTAAACATCCTTAATAATCGGTGGTGCATGATGAACTTTGCAGAACCGAATAAAATCAAAAGAGGAAAGGAGTCCTTTAATCCACGGCGCACGAATCATAAAATTTTTTCGACTAACAGAAGGAAGCATCATTCCACAGCCATCTGTGTGTTTGATTTCAGTCGTGCGAATACCTCGCTCAATCGAATAGTTAGGGTTTATATAATCAACAAGTCCGGTCACAGGAGACTCAACATCATCGACTACAATCACACGATCTATATCTAATTCAGGCCACGGATCTGTAGCGGATGCACCTAATGCAATGTATGCCATTAGTTTATTTGCATTAATTCCGCCTTTTTCGTTGATTTTTTTGAATGATAAGCCACAGAATAAATGCCCGCAAATCTTATTCCATGCTTCATCAGAAAGCATCTGAATTTTGTCAGTACGCAACTGCCCCGCCGAAGCAGTTGCAAAACGGTAATGCTTTCTAATAACTGTTCCATCATCCGTTAAAATAGACATATAAAACCCCTGCTTTACGACTTGCTCAAGAATGTCAAGAGACTTCCATTTAACAATAATCTTATCGAAAGTCACCTCTCCATTTCTTAACCCCATTGCACGAGATTCGTCTGAAGCAAATTCTGCGATTTTTTTAGATAAAGATAAATTTTTCCAAGAAACACCTTTTGGAACAATTATATGATTTTCGGAATCGCGTTCCAGTTTTGATTTATCCAGCACAGAAGGAAGACGGACTTCTCGTGGTTCAGTCCTGGATAAAATCATAGAAGATAATTTCTCTTGCAATGTACTTTTTTCTGCACGAATTTGTTCTTTTACTGATGGATCACAATCTTCTTTTTCATCTTCTTTGTTTGCAGAAGTAATGCAATTTAGTATTTTACAATATAATTCATATTCTTCTGGCGTAAATAAGTCAGTCGTAGTTACTGACATTAGGTTTATTTGTTGGGATAAGTACGTCTTTTGCCCCGTACCGACCACTCCTTTCTGTTTCTCTTCCATTAAGGCGATTCTCGAAAGGTGAAAATCGCAAAGAAGAACGGAGAGAGTGGGATTCGAACCCACGATGCTTTGCAGCATTCTGGTTTTCAAGGCCAGTACAATCAGCCACTCTGTCATCTCTCCAAAATGGTTGTCTATCTGATTTATCTTTGCTATGCCGGCTGACAGGTTGCCGGATCTCCGCCTCCAGAGCCTTTGGTCTGGGGCTGAGATACGGCTACAGGTCAGCAGGCATATCCTGTAGTAGTAGTCCACGACTGATAACACCTAGTCGCCAATCTTTACAGATTGTATTCATAGACAACCTAAAAGAATTCTCTGATTTATCTATTCTTTGCTGCCTCTCCGAGGCAGCAAAGCCCTTCCTTGTTATTGTGTTTACTACTGATTACACCAAGTAGTTGCTTTCGCATATTCAGAATTCTTTTATTATTTAGTTATTATTACTTTCAGCCTTCCGTTGCCTCTCACAAAAAGCAGCGGATATTACTTCTTTCAGTGTTATTCCGACTTTCGTTTCCAGCTTTTCCACCACATGTTTTCCATAACTGGGTTCGATATATTCAAAATAAGATAATTTACCTTGCAATTTCCGGGCACGATCTTCAAGGCTGTCCACATTATCTTTATTGTTCTTTGCATCCATCAGCAAATTAAAAAGCTCCGCTTTTAGCTTCTTGTGCTTTTCATGTCCGATGGTAATCTTATTGTCCTTATTCAGCATCAGACCCAAGCCCCAATTGCGACCGGCAATGCTTCCATAATGTGTCTTTTCCTGTTTTAACACCAAAGGAGCATCCAACATATCTAACACTTCATATACGATTCCGATCGGTTCGTGCGGATCAAAATCTTTCTTTCGAGAAATTTCAATATCATCCGCATATCGCGTGTAAACATAACCTTTTTCAGCAAGTAGTTTACTTATTTCGCAATCAAAAGGAATCATACATAAATTACTTAGAGCGGGGGAGATAACCGTACCCTGAGGAAGACCATTGTTTAAAAAACAATAATCCATAATCAAAGCTAGCTTTTCTTTTCTTCTTTCGCTTAATTCCGAATATGGATATACCATGCATATCATCCGCATAACAAATTCTTTATCAAGACTTCCAAAAAAGTTTTTTACATCCAAATGCAAAAACCATTTTGATTTGTTAAGCTGATGCCTCATCCGACAATGTTTTGTAGAACGTCCTCTTCTGTATGCATAAGCTGCTGTATGTGCAAGAGGCAAGACATCATCAATAATACGCCTCTTAATTCTTTCTTGACGCATCCTTAAAGAAGGGCTTGGTTCGTCAATAGAACGCCTTCCACCTGTTTTCTTTGGAATTGTAAAGTGATTATATTCCTTTGGAATATCAGGCACACATGATAGCGTGTCAATTTGCCGTTCAAGTATTTGTCTGTTTTTACAATATGTATTAATTATAGCATTCGGAATTTCGTCATCATTATAAAATTTCGTCAATGAGAAGCTATGCGTAGCACCTTTTCTTAGTGAAATTTGTTTATTGGTTAAAAAAGCATTAATTCGCTTCGACGAGAAAATGCGAGGCTTCACGGTCTTCAATACATAAGGCATAATATGTCCTTTCTATCAAGCTGCTTATGACTCCGGATTAGTTGATTAAAAAATCAATGATATTATTATTAAATGTTATTGATTTTTCGACGGCCTATTTCTTTTTTTACTATGTCAATAAGATTCTGTAACTGATTTAAATGGATAAGAATATATAATCTTCTTATAATTTAGCCCTGTTGCCATATTGATAAAATTCGAAACACCAAGACTGACAATTGTCCAAACAGTAGGAATAACAGACAAAGTAAGATTACAAGCACTGACAGGTGTTTCCTCTGCGGCTTCCTCATGCGTGAATTGCATAGAATTCAGAAGAGAAGTAACAGCCTTTGTATCAGTCCAATCTGCGGCAAAATGCTGAGCATCATAAAGTCGCATTCTGAAATCAAACATACCTTTAATAAAAATATTATTTTTATTTTCCTCAACGATTCTTCTTCGCAAATCAATATTATCAACACAAAGAAAAATATAGCCGGTTAGCTTTTGAGCGGTATATCCTTCAGGACGCAACTTTAGCGTTCGATCGATTTCAGGATTAATTGCTTTCATTCTTTCTGCAAGAGCATTCACTTTCAACTTGCCAATGTCATTTTCTGTATAAATCTGATTCGCAATATTATGTGGACAAACAATATCAAAATCATACAGCGTAATATTTGTCAATCCCATGCGAGTCAACGTTTCTGCAACAAGAGACCCTACTGCGCCACAACCGATGATGTGAATGCGATCGATAATAGATTCAGGTTTAAAAATATCGTGAAATTTTGCAGTGTTCATTTTTTTCTGCCTTTCGTTACTTGCCCCCCTCTCAATCGAGAGAGGGGGGCAAGTGTTTAATTTAGTAATACATATATTTCGTCAGATAATCATTTACGCTTTGAGGGTCGTCCGAAACAAAATCTTCGTCTTCGTAAGAATCTTCAAAAGGATAGTCGATTTTACTGCTTTTCTTACCGCTCTTCTTTTTGGTAAATTTTTGTGAATTTGTCTTATTTGAAGTCTTCGTTGCTGTAGTATTTGATGCTATCTTTTCTTTTAAGGAAACAGATGATTCCGGAAAAAACTTATGTTGTTTAACCAATTTTTCATAGCTTTCAATAAAACCAGCTAAACTACCTGTTCCCAAATCTACATCAAAAGCAATGTCATCCGTATTGTAAATCGTGTTTGCAGACAAATCGTAAAGTTCTGCACTAATGTCACATCGTTTGTTTGTAATTAAGAAAAGAAAGAAAGAATCTGGATTAAGTATGTCTGTCAATTCTTTTCGATGTTCCATGTCTGTTGTAGACGGACAAACAGGCATGTTTACGTGCGAATGTCCATGAAAATGTCGTCTACGAATATCTTCAATAGGCATGTCCGCATCCCAGACTTCATCGTCTTCCTTAACGGTGACAGATGTAACAGTTTGAGGATAAACAATAATGTCTTCGATACGATATTCTGTTGGGCTCAGTTTGTCAATTAAACCATACCAACCTATTTCAAAACTGGAACGATCAACAAGCTCACGCATCTTAATATATGCAGCAGCGGAAAATGTTACAAGAATCTTTTCAGTTGCTTTTGTCTCATGAATAGTATCAGAAAAGGTAATTTTGGTGCTGCCTGGTGTATAAGTTTTCAGGTATTCTGCAAACTTTGCAAGCAAATTCTTTTGTTGATTGTCATCAATTTTATAATTACGCATTTTCGTTTTCTTCCTTCACAAGTTTTTCAAATGCTTCTCGCGGAGTGTAGAAATCTCCATCTTCTCCCTCTAAGAATCGTGCTTCCTGACTTTCTCCTAAATTTTCAATCAGTTCTCCGAATGTTACAGATTCTGTAACATTTACAGAATGAAGAGATGAAATACAAATAGAAATAGCGCCTATTAAGTCGTTTGTTCCAAGAGCTTCGATGATTTTCTCTTCATATTGTCCTAAACAATGATGATACCCTAAATGTGGATTTTGGGTCATGTTTTCATCACTGTTTCGATAGCTAACACGAACTTCATTTTCATCAATATTCAGACGAAAAATAGAAGACGTTCGAATTTTATATTTTGGACGATCTGAGAAGATAGAATCTGCCAATTTCTTAAAATCGCTTCTGTTGCCCCATAATACATGATCCCAAAGCCAACTATCATTATTGCTCGAAATAGTCTCGTACATATCAACATCGAACACATCGATGTATCCGTTTATATTCAAGCTAATAACGCCATCGTTATAGTCATATCCGACAATATCTTTATTATTCGAAACAAAACTGATAAAATCGCGAGCTATATTCTCGTTATCATGGACACTTTTTAGAGCAGAAAGAACAATATTTGTTTCGTTAATGTGTTTATAAACATCAGATAATTGCCATTTTAGATCATTGACAGTGTTAAAAAAGCTACGAATGCTATTTTCGCAATTTTTGATTTTTGCATCACGAACTCTGGTGAAAATTTCGTCAGAGCTTTTGTGAAGCATTTTAATTTTTGCAAAATTATAATCAAACAAAGCATTTAGCTTTTTCAAATAATCTGCAAAATCATCGCCTCCAAGAGCAGAAAGCATTTCTAGTTCGCCTTGCGTCAAAGGATTCGTTTCAAAGAACCATGGGAGCATTTTAGGTAACGCAACTTGAAGCAAATGGAATTTTGTTAAAGAATTTTCTGAAATAATACAAACGCACGTTTTCGTTTCGCGCGTGATAAAAATGCGACATTTTATAAAGCCTTTAAAAAACTCAGTAATTTCATCAACCGGCTCCATATCTTGAACGTATTTATTAATGAAAACGTCTAACGAATCTTCTAAAGGGTCTCTAAAGTCGATAAAATAAAATGTATTTACATTGGCCGAGTCTTTCAGAAAAACATCGTCAGTTACGCTATTTATAACATTGTAACGAAGATAAATCTGTTCGTCTTTTGAAATTCGTTTATACAGCAATGCTCGAAGATTCGCAATAATACTTTTATCAAAAAAAAGATCAAGGCTTTGAATATTATCAAAATACTCATTCTTCAAAAAATTTGTTTGTCTGGAATTGTTCAAAGACTCGTTAAACATTTTCGTAATCCTTTCTATAAAAAAAATAAGGGTACAGACGTATCAATCTGTACCCTTATTTCAGAAATTACTGCATCTTGATCATGGAAGAAATATCAGCCTGTTCAGCTTCAGATTCCGTCAGAGCAGCTTCAAAACCTTCCTCAATCTTCTTGATGTTCAACATAGCATATCCATACTTATCCTGAATATACTTCTTAACATCTTCAACATCATTTGGAATCGGAATGGTCACTGTCGCATGACCTTCAGCATCGGTTCGAGTCGTAAAAATCGTCCCAATGTTGCTGATATAGCCATCTCCGTCTTCAATAGAAATGCTATAATCGTTCGTAGCCTTACCATCCTTATCCTTGCTGCACAAAGTATCGGGACGATACTTCTTCAGAGTCTTAATCTGATCAGGCGTAGCAGAGGAGACAAGCACAAGACTGGAACCAGCAACGACAGCGGTTACAGCATTATCCGCCTTGACGGTCATGCGCAGAATCTGAGTACGATCTGGATTCTCAACAAGAGATTCCAGCGTATCATCAAGAGCCGTAACAGGCAGAATAGAACCGTTGAACTGCAACAGTCCACGACCATAGTTCACGTTCGCTTCTTCTAGCAGAGAGCGCAGCGTGCGAGTAGATTCGGCAGTGATGTCCTTGCCGTCAAGACCATTGGAAACAGAAACCTTCGTCAGAAACATAATTGATTTACCTCTTTCTTTTTTGTTAGTCGTTGAGTAATAGAGTGTCAATCAGTCTAAACTTATCATCACGACAATTTTTTAACAACTGAGAGTGTCGGCAGCGGGATTTGAACCCGCACGCTTAAAGCAAGGGATTTTAAGTCCCCAATGTCTGCCTGTTCCATCATGCCGACATATAGAGGTTTTACGAGACCTCTAAACTCGAATGGTAATCTGTGGATTTTACCAACTTTCCATATCTGTTAAGTCAATATGTTCACCACAGATAGGGCAAAAAGCAGTAACAATATCTCCAACACCAGTTGATGCAACATTGAAGACCCAGTGCCCGCCATTTTTGCAAGTCTTCCAATGGTTTCTTCGAAATTCGCGCCAAATCAACTCTTTACGTGGTGTAATGTACACTAAACCCCAATTGTGTTCTGGTGCTAATACGCTTGGCGTTTTGTTTTGCTCTTCTTGGAACAAATCTCGAAGCGCTGAAAGATGTGTTTCAAACTCATCTTTCGGGATACGAAATTCATTATTCATTTTTCTTCCTCCTTTAAATGCCTCTGGCGGGATTTGAACCCGCGACACATAGATTAAAAGTCTATTGCGCTACCAACTGCGCCACAGAAGCAAATAGCGGGGTATTTCCCCGCCGTTTGGTGGGCCAAGGTCTTTCGACCAGCCCATAATAAGTGATGAGGCGGCTCGGTTTTGAAAAATGCACACTTTTATCTCACCGATAATAACCACACCGTCTCTGTGTGCCAATACGTTGATAAGACAAAACTTCTCTTAGAAGCAGACTTAAACTCGAATTTTCTGTTTTTTCTGTAAAAAATCTGTCGTTAGATCGCACTTAAAAAAAGTTTGTCTTATCCGGCTATCACGGAGCGTTTATAGAAATAAACGCGCTTGATTTTCACTAAAACAGGGTCGTCAACATGCCGCTTTTTTGGCTCTCACTTAGTATGCTGATATAATATAATATCCGACGACCCCAGAGACGGCTCCCCTCCGTCTCGACTTGTTATCATTACCCACTGCGGCAGAGAATCTCCGTAGCGACAAGTCCCTATTAGCTCGTTTTCCGGAATGGCGAGCATCACCATTAGTCGTCAGCGACTAACCCGCAGAAGTTTTCCATCATTCTGCAAGATGAGTACACGCTTAGGGACTCGAACCCTAAACCGATCGGATATAAGCCGATTACTCTAACCATTGAGCTAAGCGTGCACATACCGATGCTGCTTTTGCAGCAGCATCGGTACACACCATGATTATGTGCTTTGCGGAAAAAAATGCACGATGCGTTCCGCAAAAAAAAGAAAGGAGATGTCTATTTAATTATGTGCATCGTGCAAGAAAGGAGGTGGACAGCTTTCCTGTCAGCATCTTTCTTTAAAGGTAAAGACTCCTGCACATTCATTGAGAGGAAACGGGTTTCGAACGCCTCTCTTAACCCAAGATTCGCGACTCTTGGTAAATCATTGATTACCCGTTTTTTTTTTTTTTTTATTGCTGCTATTCCCAATATGCTGTACAGTTCATATCTTGAAATTCAGCATTTTGCCAAATGTGCTTGGCAAAGCTCGTCTCTGGACTTGAACCAGAATCTATACCTTAATGCGGTGACGTTCTACCATTAAACTAGACGAGCAAAAGCGAGGAACCTTTCATCATCAACACTACACATGCAGTGATCATGATTGCCAGCCCTCATTTTTTTAATGTAATATGCGCGCATGGAGGGTCTCGAACCCCCGACCCACGGCTTAGAAGGCCGTTGCTCTATCCAACTGAGCTACAAACGCATTCTGACCATAGATTTTCTCTTGTCTATGGTCAACGTTCCGTCGAACGTTCGAAGAGCAGTCTCCATCTTAGCCGCAGCGTTGATGTACGCCCGCTTTTTTTGCAGAAACTTTGGTGCTCTTCTATGCTTGATTTAGGCCAACCGGGTTGTGCCACGAGGAGGCATCAAGCTACAACCCATAGAGTGCGGTCATCACTCCGCACTCTGCACCAGAAAGGACGGTCAATATTAGACGTGTTCAAATTCTTATCGAAATAAAAAAATGAAATTTGCATTTGTTGTTGTCAAGCACCAGCTGCTGATTTCAGTTAGTATTTTTTTTTTTTCGACATCGGAATTTGAAAAATCTAATATTGACCATTGGAGTGGACAACGGGAATCGAACCCGCATAACCAGCTTGGAAGGCAGGCACTCTACCTTTGAGTTATGTCCACACATTAGCGCTTTTCAGCGCTAATGTGGAGGAAGAACAGTAGCATCTTGCAGCCACCACAGTCACCGCAAGGCGCTTGCGCCTTGCCCTCTTACGCGTTTGACAGATAGGATGTTACTGAATAATGATAATGGTTAAGCAATTCCAGAATATTATTGACTCCAACAGGGTTCATGCTGTGAACATAAACTGTAACATTCTCAATTTGTTTCTCGACTAAATATTTGGCAATATCATATCCTGTTTTGGCTTCGCCAAGGTCATGGTCTAAGTCCAGAATAAAATTCCAATTTTCATTTACGCAGAAGTCAATAGCGTCGATTGCTGCGTTATAAGAACGGCAGATTATGGGCGCAAATCTGGATTCGTCAATTTTAGGAAATGGGCGGAGATCGTCTACCCAAAGATACCATGTTCGAGCTTTCACATGCATGTTGCCACCTTATTTCCAATTTTAAATTGTTTTTGATCGATGTAATTGTCGCAGAATTGTTTTGTGCCCGAACAAAGAATTGTTGCAAAAACAATTTCAGTTTCGGCTATAATTTGTGCTAAACGTTCTTTCCAATACTTGCCTTGAATTTGCTGAAATTCAAGCAGTGATTCGTAATTGTAATAGGAGAGATAATCGGATTGAAAAGATATTGAATCCAATTGGTAATCAAATAGCGAAACTCGTTGTTTGATCACTGCGTATCGATTTCCGAATTTTTTCTCTGTGTAAATATCGTATATATCATCGTTAATTTTGGCGACAAACATATAGCAGTCATCACAGCGCAGAATCATAGATATTTTTGTGCAACCTCCATCAAACTACCTTTCAATATGTAGTACCATCCATCGTTGTTATCAAGGCGGTGTCTATAACAATCAGCTACTTCTTCTCTAAAATTTGGATTATGCAAAAGTTCATTTGCTTTTTCGTCGCTCATTTCTTCAGGAAAATCATCGATGTCGCAATTTTCTTTTACATCATCAATATCTGCTTGATGTTGCATTTCAAGGTATTTGTTTAAAACAAACATGTAGAATCTCTCCCGTTAATTATTTAAAGTAAATGTGCTTGATGGGATTCGAACCCATACTGAACAGATTCTAAGTCTGCTGCCTCTGCCGTTGGGCTACAAGCACACGTATTGCATTGTATCAGCAGCCGCGAACTGCGTCATTTACAATGCAAATGTCCGTGAGGTTCTTGGGCGAGTCTCTCACGGTAGCTCTAATCATAATCGAAATTCATTCATTGCAGGATTCTCCCTTGCTTGTATAAATAGTACATTTGTTCTTCTTGTGACAGGCTCGCTTGGCCTTCGCGAGTTTGCATCTGCACAATGATGCTTCCAGCTCGTAGACTACCTGTCACATTTCAAGCCTGCTCTCAGCTTCACTAACGAACGCATTTGTGCTATGCTTTGTTAGTCTGGTGGCTTGAGACACCCAGCGGCAGCTTTACAGGCGGCTACGAAACCACCATCGTTTCGTAGCCGAGTTTAATGTTAGGACTCTTGTTCAAAAACTTCAATTATTCTAAATTCATTATTTTTTTCTAGAAAAATGCCTCCAAAGCAATAATATCCGATGGCTTCTGCTACATTTAATGCTTCGTCAAAAGTAGTGAAAATTTTTGCGGAACTATTTTTAAATGTAAAATCAATGTTAGTAATTTCGTCATATTGTGCGAGGGGGCCTTCTTTAATCTCAGTGGTTACTTCTTTAATATAGAGAACATTATCTTCTGTTCCGGCTTTCATACAATATCCTATTCTTTTCTTATCGGGAACTTCTACTAAGCGAGCAGAATATTCCTTTTTGAGATATTTTTGAATACGATTTAAATCTTCTTTTGCATTTTCTTCTTTTTCGTAGAAAACAGCTTTTTCTGGATTAATTGTTTCTGAAATTATGCTATTTCCACTTTCACGTAGTGTGAGTTCTTCGAGGAACGTAGTAAAGCCAGAAAAATTATCGATTTGAGGATGGATGATTTCTATACGATACCTGATGGTTTTCATATGTTATTCCTCGTTCTCAGATTTTTTTAATTTTAAAAGGTTCACTTTCGATGGTTACTTTACCAAACTCGCTCTTCAGTGTTCGTAGACAATCTTCTGCTTCTTGAATGGTGCGGAAAATGTGGGCTTCATGAGGATCAAAAGTAAGTCGCAATGTAACTGCACAAAAAAAAGAACCTCGAATTTCTTGAACATAAATGGTTTGATCTTCAATAGTTACTTTTATATGGTAACGATTGTTTGGCATATTAAGTCTCCTTCTTTTTTTTCGAATCGGAATAGTAGGACTTGAACCCACGACTTCGTGATCCCAAATCACGCGCGCTACCATCTGCGTTATATCCCGATAAATGAGAGAAACCACTCGCATCCCACCAGCTTGTTGCCAATTCTTTATTGGTCTTATCGACTTGCGTCTCCCAAATCGGAATCAACTCATCTGCCAAAGCCTTGTCCGTTTCTCTCAAAAAGCATTCGCACATTAGACCCTTCATACTAATTTTCGATTGCGGGAGGTGTTGCTCTAACGCTTCGTGCCTGACTTCACAGGGGAATCACTCGAAGGCTTCATCCCCTCCATCTACATACCTCACGTTAGCACCGTGCGAATGCGTTAAACAGCTTTCCTGTTCCAGCACCCATCTTTTTTTTGCAGTTAAGGCTCTGCATGGCTTCCCAGGTAGGGCTCGAACCTACAATAACCCTGTGCTCGCCATTGAGCTACTGGGAAACGCGTCCGTTTTCTACTTTTATGTAACGCAAGGAAAACGGAAAGACTTGCAGGGTATTGCAAGTGATCAATCTTGCTTTTGGCTAGGCGTACCTCTTGCATCTCTGGAGCCACCAGTGGGACTCGAACCCACAACCTACTGATTACAAATCAGTTGCGCTACCTATTGCGCTATGGTGGCAAAAGCTGCTGTTACGCAGCTTGATTTTGCAATATTATTAAACTTATCTGTATTGATTTTTAACCATCGTCTTAATTGTCGAGCTTCTGGCGTATGGTATAAGCTCAATAGTTCGACAACTCCATCATATCGCAGGAACAATTTCCAATGCGTATGAAGTGTTCCTGCATCCAGATAGATTTTAGCCCAGTTCGACGATTTCGTTTTGCGTACCATGTTTGTGGTATTCACCCTGTTTAGTTTGCGCGTAATATCATACGCATCAAACATGATTTCGCAATTGTGCGGCAAAAGACGAATTTCCTTGCCATAGCAATCGCTACGGATAAAAGGATCTTTCATTTTTTACAATCCTTTCTTTTTACAAGGAAAGCGAATAGGATGCATTTCTGCCCAATCAATTGCAGAATGCAGCAATTCTATTCCTCCAATAATCAACATAGGGCCTAAAATAGGGGACAGAACCATTAATTCAAACATAATTTTACTCCTAACTGTTTAAGAATTTTGTTATCGACCTATCGAATACTATTCCAGATGAAATGTTGGGGTAATCATCGAAATTGAGATAATCTCCTTTGAATTTTTTTGGATGTGTCCATAACATATATTTTTCATATTTGCTACAATCAATAAAGCAATATTCTTCATCGATCAGATCAAACGGATTGAAATTCAAAGGACTGCATTTTTTGAACCATTCAATATCCGTGAAATTTTGTACCACAAACAAAAACGCCATTATGTTTTGAGGAGTTACCATTACTGCTTTTCCTGATATGAAAGACTTAATAAATTGATTCATTTTTTTCTTTCCTTTGCAAGAAAATCAGTGATGGATTTGTCGAACGAAAAGCAGCATTTAAAAGAATCTTCAAAATCAACAACGTTTGATTCATCTTCCGAAAAAATGGGTTAATGTCCATTGGAGAAAGTGTGTTTGCCCAGCAGATTTCATAATAACGTTGTATTATTTCAAGTAATTTTTTAATGTTTTCGTGGTCTACTTTTACAACCAATCTGTTTTTAAAATTTTTAATAAATTCATTCATATGTTACCTCAGAAAGTCCATAATTGATTTGTCAAAAGTTTTTTCTTTAAAAAAAGTATCTTTATCGCAATGGATAATCTTATCAAAGGTAATTAGATCTTTTTTAGCTTCCGGTAAACACCAAATGATATTAAAAGGTATGTAAACTAAAAAAGGTTTCTCTTTGCGGTATTCACAAAAGAATATAATTTCATCGAAGTATAGGGTTAATTCATCTTTAAAATCTTCCTTTTCCCATCGTATATGTCGAGGAAGCATCTCAAGAAAATCTTTGTAATGCTTCTTATTCACAATTACTCCAAGATTTCCTTGTAAAAATTTTTCTAAAAAATGTTCCATTCTTTGTCTCCGAAAGATGTTTTAAGCTGAGGTAGTTGGACTTGAACCAACAGTGCAGGAGTCAAAGTCCTGTGCCTTACCTTTTGGCGATACCTCATTATTCATGGCTTTTCAGCCATGCTTCGTACTCTTCACGAGCTTCTTCACGCTCGCGTAGTTCTTCGTACTCGATAGTCAAATTTTCATTGTCCAATGTTATCCCTCCAATACAAAAAAAACGAGAAAAGGGAAGTTGTCACGAGGACAACTTCTCCTTTCTCAGCTCTTCACAGTACTCGAAGACATCGAGTACTGTTTTGTGCGCCGTTGCGATTGGACATTTGTCACAGTCGAACGGAAGGTTCTTTTTACAACAAATATTGCAGGAAGTATTGAAGCGTTTAATTGCCTCATATCGACAAGTACTTTCCTCCTGAAGCTGCACTCCAATTTCAAGAAACATACTTATTTCTCCCTTCTTAATAAAGAAGCTGCCCATGCCGCTATTCTTTTCAGCGGCATGGGCAAGTGGAACACTCAGAACGGAAGAACAAAATCTTCCATGTTTGGAGCTTCTGCAAGCTCCTGTTGGATGCCGCTCATCGGCTGAGCAACCTGAGTTACAGGTGTCGCCTGCTGCGTCGTCACAGGCATACTCTGCTGCACAGGCGCATTTTCAGCAACAGGCTGTGTTGCAGTATGCCGGACAGTATCAGGCATGAAGGTGATTTCCGCATTACGGATTTCCATGCCGTAATATACTTGTCCATTTTGGCCGATGCTGCTAGTCATAGCCACCGTTCCGGTAACAGTAACAAGCCGGCCCTTGGAGAGATACTTGGCGGCCGTTTCCGCCATGCCGTTCCACACGGCAACGCGGAAATAGCAGGGCTTAATCGCCCCAGAAGCATCTCGTCCCTGGTTGCGGTCATTGGTTGCAACGTTAAAGTTGACAACCTTGACTGCACCATCGCGACCCTGAACCTCGCGAAGAGTAATGTCGGTCGTCACGCGACCGATGATAGTGATTTGATTAAACATACTAAATACCTTCCTTTCTGGTTTGTGGAATTTTGAGTGATGATCCACACCTCACCGTCACTGCGCTGCGCTTGCGCAGCGCCCGTTTCGCAAAAGGCGAGTGTATGTGCTCCAGACCCCACCACCGTCACCTCACTGCGCTTGCGCAGTGCTATTTCCCCTTTTGCCGCTTCCAAGGCGGGCAAAAGGGTAGGGGATGAAACCTTTTTGAAGTGTGCAATATTGTTTTTCTTATGCGGCTTTATTAAAAAGTTACATAAAAACAATGAAGGTTATAGTTTTAGTGGCTGACAGAATTCTGAATTGATATTAGCAGGAATCTGCTGATACTCAATTCTGGATTCTGTCAGGCAACGTATATCTATCCATATAGTCCATTCTCGAAAGGTGAAAAATAGACTACATAGAATTGTCTGTGGATAACTTTGTTGATAAGCTGTGCATAATAAAAACACGAATGTTTATGCAACAACACTGTATAAATATGCAAATATATGATTATTTACTTGGATTATCTTATAAATATATAGAATGAGCAATGAAAAAAAAAGAAGAGAAAAGGAGAGAGAAAAAGGAATAAGAAAGAGAGAAGAAAGAATAAGAAAGAAGAAAAGAAAGGAAGAAGGAAACAATTTTTTCCTTTTCGTACCTCGCCTGCCGAGGTACTTTAATTCCCTTTAAATCCCTACATTTTTTCTGCTAAAATCGCCTTCAGTTTTCGACGTATATTTTTACGTCCGCAACACTTCAAGCGATTCTACCCTTGATTTCTCTTGTAATTACAATACGTTTCAGACAAACGTGTGCCTCAATCATTCTGAGCCTCAAGATAATTCCTTAACACCATGTTTTTGGGCTCAAAACGTTCTGTATTTTTTCACCGTTCGAGAATTGGCTATATGGAAGAGAAGTCCACCTTGCCATATCTGAACAGGGAACAAAATCATTTGCAAAATTTTCACCTTTCGAGAATCTCCTAAATGGAGAAGAAAAGGTGAATGAAAAAAATTTTTAAAAATTCTCAAAATAAGCAGGAATTTTGAAAATAAATGTCGAATATAATAAATATTATTATTATTTATTATACCAAATAATTAAAAGAAACAATATATATAATAATACTTTATATAAAGATACCTATACAGTGTAAGGTACCTTATAGTTATATAATATAATAATATATAATATTATACTATAAGTACTTATACCGAATAGGTGTAAGTACTTATAGTTTATATATAATATACTTCTAGTACTGACACTTATTAAGTATCTTTAGTGATATATATAATATATAATAATACTTATACTGAGTATCTATACCGTATAAGTATCTTAGAAATATTATATATTATAATAATATAATACTTAGTATTAAGTATCTTACACTGTGTAGGTACTTAATACTAAGCTATATAATATATAATATAATATATAATACTAAGATACCTATACCGTATAAGATACCTTATCAGACCATACGTTTGATTAAGTACCTTTTCCGTAGAAGGTGCTTATATGGCTCTATATCTCCTCCCTAAAGGGAGATATAGAGCCTAGTACTAAGATATATAAAGGCAAACAACTGTTTAATTTTCAAAAAAACGATTTTCACCTTTCGAGAATCGCCTATATGGAGAAGAATATCTCCACACGATTCTCGCAGCCATTGTGAGCCTGACCAACTCACTGAACCACCACAGGGTGGCTGAACGGATAGCTGCCGTTCATAAAAGAATAACAAGCGGCAAAAATGCCGCGTTAAAAAAATAAAGTAGAGTCGTTCAGAAGCGAACGACTCTACAGGGTACTCCGTACTGCGAGGCTTCTGATTTCCGCACAGTAAAAAGCATCCCACGGTCACTTGTCGGCGCTTGCGCCGTCTTCGTGACCTGTCACCCCCGACGCTTGCGGAGGGCGAAAAAAAAAACAAGAGGAGCTTGTCACTCCTCTTGTTTCGAAGACTTGAGATAGATTTCAATAGATCCATCTCCGTCTTCATCATCTCGATACCCAAAACAGGTATCGACAGCCTGAGATAACAGTCCCTGCACCAGGGGCTTAACTTTTCCGGCCATGCCTTCGACCACAAACCATGCCCCAGATATTCTAACGCTGGTGTCTCCGCTAATCAGAGACATCAACTCCTCCAAATTTCCCGTTCCCTTTAAGGGCTCGAACGGAAAATCTTCGAGGGACACGCAAATGTGTCCCTCGATAACGTTTATTTTAGTCACTTCCATTCTTCCCCAGTTTGGAACAATAGAAGTAACCTTAGTCCCTGTATCAACAGAGACTTTGACGTTGTCGTATTCTGCCTGCTCGACGCAGGCAATGCTTTCCAGCTTATTAAGATTCATAACGGCTCCTCCTTCTGCTGTTTTAGGCACAGCTGCCTTCTTCACCGTCACCTCCCTCCGCTTGCGGAGGGAACAACGGAACTTTTCCGTCTTTCGTCCTGATTCAAGACAACTTCACCGTCACCGCTTCTCGCTTGCGAGAAGCATAGTTTGCTTGACGAATAATATGGACTATTCGTCAAGCATGGAATCCGCTGCCGCTCCTTCGCTCAAGCAGGAAGATGCGCACTTCGGAGCGGAGCGAGCGCTTGCGCGAGCGGAGCGGAGCAAAATCCTTGCCGGGAAAATAAATCCGGCCTCTTGTGCAGCGCTTGCAATCACAGCATTAGTGTGCTATAATTGCAAGCGGGGAGTAGGCAATGAAGCCCCAGCCAGAACCTCATTGCCCGAAAGACGATTACTCGTCCTCCTCCAGCAACTGAAGGTATTCGCCTTCAGTCGAGAAGAGGATCCAGCTACCGTCCTTCATCCGGCCGTAATAGCCGGACTCGGTGACGTAACCGTATGCCATTCAATCACCTCCTTTCTGGCACACGCTGCATGATGGCTGTCATTGCAGCAACAGCGTTCCATCCTGTACGTGGAACGCTGTTTTGCGTTAGTCCGTTTCGCTCAAGCTCATCGGGGTCGGACTTCTACCGACCGACGGACACATCAAAAAGAAGGCACTGCGACTTTTACATCGCAGTGCCTTTTGCAATTACAGACTTTCAGGGAAGTCCATCTCGTCATAACGAGTGGAATCTTCTGGAATTTGTTCCAGAAGGTCTTCGTCAGACGCTTCCGGAAGACTGAAGATGCAGTCTTCCATTTCAGAAGTAAAACTGCCATCTCCGGCCTTGATCACTTTCGGCATGATTACCTCACCGTTTGCGCAGACCCATTCGAGTCGGGACTGTGGGATGTATCCTTTTTCACGGTTCTCGATGACATTTTTGGCATACACATCACCGAAAATATCGAAGATGCGGCTAACACGCAAAAGCAGTGCTGGATCTTCCTCTGACTTCAGCGCTCGATCGTTGCCATCTTGCATGTCTTCCAGCTTCGCATATGCTTCGCTGGCGCTGCGCCAAATGCGGCGCAGAATCCAGTTGGCAGCGAGCTTCAGAAGCTCCTCATCCGTGTAGCTATCGATCTTCATGTTTTTCATGAATGCAACGATAGCGTTGCGGATGAACTTGATCCTACCAGCGTTGTCGAATCGACGAGCTTTTTCGGACTCGTATTCATCGACACCTTCATCTTCTTGTGCGGCATCAATCGCGTTAAAGAACGCAGCTTTCTGCGAGCACAAGAGATTAAACAGATCGAGTACACCAATACTCTCTCCGTTCACAGCACTTGCCATCAAGCGAGTGTTTGGGGTGGAGCTATCACCCGTATCGGCCTTGATTGGGCCGAACTCTTGAAGCTCCTCTGCGAGCTTCTTATTGACGACAGCCTTCTTCTCGGCAACACAGAAGCGCGAGTCGTGCGATGCCATCATCGACCACGCGAACCGCATCTTGCTCGTGTCGAGTTCCAGCTCATGAGAAACTTGCGTCTCAATATAGCTGTCAACCCGATCGATGACACCATTGCCGCGAGGATTTGTCTTCGGATAGCCAGTCTGTTCTCCATTTTCGTCTACTCCGTCCCAGTACGGATCGAACGGATCAATCTCGTACACGGTCTTGTTGCCGACCTTCTTCGCTACCTTCTTCTTGTAGCGAGCGAAATACGGCGTTTCGCTGTACTTCGCCATCAGAGACTCCGGCAGGGGAGTCATAGAGCCGGTTTTCGCCGCGTCAACCGCATGGTTCACACCAGCAGCGATCTTTGCGGCATCGTCCAGAAGCTCGTTCATAGGCTTCTGACCGATAAGGCTCCAAAGAGTTTTCTGATAGGTTGAATAGATACCAACCTTGTTCGTCCGTGCAGTGCCGGACAACGAATCGCAAATCCAGCGATTGAAGTCGGCACGATTCGAGGGGATAGCTTTAGGAGCTTCCCCTTTGTTCGGCTCGTAATAAAGAACGTTAATGTCTCCGCGAGCCCATGTCCGCTTGACGATCTCGATGATTGTCTTGTCCCATACAACCAGCAGATGGTCGCCATCATAGTCCATCTGAAGCACACGATAGTTAAGATCGTGTACAGAGACGAACACAATGTTTGTTGTCGGCAGCCATTTGGACTTGACTACCTTTGCGACAACGTGTTCGAAGAAACACGCAGGCGAACGTTCCAAGACCACCTCTTTTGTTCCGTCCGGGCAAATGCCGCACACGACCTCGTGCGCTTTCAAAACACCCAGATTCGGATCGTCTTTCGGCATGTTGCCACACCGAACGTCGAAGAATGCACACAGATCGGGGCAGACGTAACCGTACTCTGCAAGGGTTTCATACTTCCCTTGCATGACCTTGTACCATGCAGAACGTTTACGTTCCGCTATCTTACTACGAACGTATGCGGTGTTAAGCACACCGTTGTACGTGTAGCAGAGAGTTTCAAACGGAGTTTTCTCCGATTCCTCCCGATTAGGAGCGGCAATCATCGCCCATGCCGTTTCAGGACGATCGAATTTTCGCAATTGGCGGATGCTACGCTCTGCCAGCTTCGGGATTTCATCATCCCAGATCTCGAACAAGGTCTGAGACATTTGATTGCTCAGAGCTTTCTTTTTTGTCTCCGGATGGTTAGTTCCGGTGACGTAAAGCTCATCGATACTAAACATTTTGCATCTATCGACGTAAGCCTTCCAACTGGGGAAGAGCTTCTGCGTCTTCCAAACGTCGGGAGTTATTATGGCGTCCCAATCCTCGGTTTCGAGGTCATGGGCAACACCATCGACATCCAAGATACGGTTCTTATATCCCATCTCGCTGTTGTACCCAACAGCGTCGAACGAGACAAGAAGCCCCTTGCAGGCAGCGTGCCCGCGAATCTGTAAAGCAAGCCCGTCTCCAAACTTGCGGGAATTCAGCACCCCGCAGCCGTCGAACATGTCGTTCGGAATGTCCGAACGAACGTCCTCGTTTGTCTCGTAATCATCCGAGACAGAGAGCACTTTTGCTCTCATCGTCTTTTCGACAGAAGGGACGCAGATGATTTTGCTCAAATGCACTCCACCGTCAACGACCGAACTGCTGGGCACTGACGTTGACAAGTCCAATGCACGGTACTGCATGAACTTTGTCGCAACAGGAGCATTGCCCCTGCAATTCTTATTCATCTCTTCACACGAGATAGGCCATGCGAAGTACGGGTACTGCTTGAACATGTTGATGTTCAGCATGTACCCAGACCCTTTCTTCGATTGCCCCGGAGAAGAGGTAAAATACAAGAATTTACCAACTTCCGGGATCTCAATTCCGCGATTCAGCAAGCGCATCTTGATGATGTCCTCGAAGTCGTACTTGATGGTTTCTGCCATCTGAAGCGCTTCGAGACGCTTGACGTTATAGGCGATTTGCCCAGACGTCAGCTTGTTGCCCGCTTTCTCCTTCGCGGGTTTGAAACTCATGACAATGCCACGAAGGACATCGCCAATCGCCTTGCCCGTATCCCAGTGAACGCAGGCGAGCTTGTCGGTGGTCTCACCATCCGTGATGCCCATCCGATCTGCCATCAGCGACTGCGCACCGCCCTCAACGGTGATTCCGCTATTGATGACAATGTGGTCTACCGTCGAAACAGCTTCCTTTTCGCGAAGATCACGCAGATAGTTCTGCATGGCCTTCATTTTCGTATGGAAGTCAAAGAAGTCCAGCTTGTCATCCTTGGCCTCCAGATGAAGCTGGGAAACGCGGCTGATGAAAGCCTTGTCCTGATCGTTCATCAGGTCTGCCACACGAATGTGCGGCATGAAGAAATGATACGGGGAAACCTTCTTAATATTCTGGTACATCTTCATAGACGTACCTCCTCTCTGGTGCTTTGCACCTTGTCGTAAAGTAACAGCGTGATGAGGCTGTACCGCTTGGATTCACCGCTGCTATACGGATTTTAACAACAGCGATTGGAGCTCTTGTGCATCCTTGTACTTCGGATGAGCAAGCCTCGGCTGAATGCCCGTAATACGGACACTCAGGCGAAGTTTGCAAAAGAGAGGGGAGATAGAGCCTTTTGTGAAGCTCTATCTCCCTAACTATCAAAGTTCGTATTTGTCAAGAGCTTCGCGAAGAAGCTCTTTCAAGAATCCGAAAGAAATTCCTTTTATTCTCATAGATGGGTCTACGGGCTCATAGAAGCCCGGCCTATCGCGGTCGAACATATAGACCGCTTCTTTGAGACATTCTGTGTTCTCGAAAGACATTGCGAAAGTTTCTTTTGCGGTAGAGACGATTGCTTCACCCGACCACCCAAGGCAATCGGCGGAAGCAGAAACAATATAAACAACGGGTTCAGACTTGGACATAAAGTCCTCCTTTCTGGTGCAATCGCACCATCGACACATCTTCTATTAACAACAGTGTTGTTTCTACTATTATTCAATAGTAGATGAATGGAACTGGTTCCAATTGGAACCAGTATAGTATGGCTTATTTCTCAATAAGCCAGACGATACTCAAGATGAGCATCGGGCCCCACAACGGAGCCAAGATCATCAGTTCAAACATTTTGCAACCTCCTTTCTTTTAAACCAATCAGCGCATAGGCCTAATTTACGCTGAAAAGTTTCTATGGTGTTTCAACATCATACATCTGTTCTCTTCCAAATCCATCTTTATTTTCCAAATCTGTTTCATAGAAATTTTCACCTTTCGAGAATCGCCTATATGGAAAGAAAATAGAACTAACTTTCCAAACAACGTCATAGCAGACAAGACAAACGGTTAAGTCGCGGGTTTCATGCACCTTGAGGACAGGGTTCGACTCCCTGGTCTGCTACACAATCACAAATGTGATTGAACAGATTAACGATTAAAAAGGAGTACAAAAAAATGGAAAACACAAATATTCGTCCGAAACTTCCATCTAAGGCATTTGATATGGAGTATGCTACGCAGTTCCGTAAAGAAATGGTATATCTACGAGAACACGGCTTCGAGTACACATTTTTTAAACTGAACAGTTATGGTGTGCCGGTTTACAAATATACAAAAACACCAGAATTATTTCGGGCAATTGCAAATTTCTACGAACAGCAAAATCTTGAAAAAGAATTTAATCAATTATCATCTGCCTGTGATATTTGCGAAGAGATAATGAAAAAACAAAGCGATTTAGGATTATTGATATCGAAAGAGGAGTGATTTAATGGCTGGTATTATGGACAGCAAATCAAAAATCAGTTCTCTCAAATCTACGCCTGTTGATCGGCTTTGTGCGCGTTGTCACCGCACAAAGCCAGAAACCGATTTTTATGCAAATAAGAGCTGGACAGATCAAAAGGGAAGAGACTTATGGTGTAAAGAATGTGCCGCTAAATGCATGACGAAAGATGCGGTCAAAGAATACTTCTGGGAAAACAACCGCGAGTGGGAAGATAGCGTTTGGGACAGAGCCAAAGAACGAGCACTTAAAAATTTAAAAACGAATACGACCTATCAGCAGTCTGCTGAAGATCGCCGTGCAATGCTTTTAGAGCGATGCACGGCTCAACAAATATGGAGTGCTTATCCGTCAGGCGTGAAATACAGCGATAATACGAAGAATGGATATTACACCTACGCCGAAGCCAAGAAACAAGGGATTATTGGTTCTGAAGACAAAGACGACGAAAAGAAATACAATGAATTTTTCAATGGATATTTTACAAACAGAGATTTAGAGTATATGCAGCACTATTATGAGGGGCTTGACAATGCCTTTGCGCTTGATGACGAAAGTCTTAAAGATTATGCAAGAAAAGCCGCGAGAGCAAGTTTGCGAGTTGACAGAGCACAAGATGACTTTGCGGCTGGACGATGTTCTTATACAGACGTCAAAGATGCAATTGCGGTTTTTGATACGTTAATGAAAAGCGCAAACTTTGCCGCTTGCAAACGCAAAGAAAAGAATGTTGATACGACGACAAGTTTTTCAGAAATCTCTTATCTTTTAGAAACAACAGGTCATGCAATGCAACGGAAAATTGAATGGGAACAAGATGATGTGGATAAGAACATCCGTCATCTACAACATACAGTAGCGGCAATATCTGCCGAAGGAGTTTAAAGAGAGGAGGAAGCAAGAGTGGCTTCAACAAAACAAGATCAAGGACTAAATCTTGATGTATGGGAAAAGCAAATACAATTTTATCGAGAGCATCTTGATATTTATATTGAAGACGCTTTTGCTCCTATCAAGTTAAAAGACTGCCAGCATATTATGGCAAGAGCTATTGGCAACAATGTAGAAAGCGACATTGTTTGCAGTCGTGGTTTGGGAAAAACATGGGTAGCTGCTTTGTGCGGCTTTGCTATTTGTACACTATATCCCGGAACAATTGTTGTTGTCTGTTCCGCTACAGCAGGACAGGCAGCTTTAGTTTTTGGTAAACTAAAGCTGCTGGTAGAACAGAACAAAAATATGGCAAACGAACTTGTTGCCGCCAACTCGAAAAATTTAGTTCAACTTGATGGAGATTCAGGTAAATGTACGTTCAAAAACGGTAGTACAATGTCCTCTCATACATTGCAATCCATGCGCGGACTTCGTGCAAAAGTAATTATTATCGACGAGGCATTAGAAGTAGATCAAGAAATGTTAGACTCTATTGTTTCGCCGCTGAAAAACTATAAGCGAGATATTTCATATAACTATGACTTTAATGATTACACGTCGAAAACAATCACATTAACCTCTGCCTGCGAAAAGAGCAATCCGTTTTATCGAACATTCAAACGAGTTGTAAAAGATATGGGCAATGGATTTCCTTCCTTTGCCTGTGCTCTTGATTATAGAACGGCAATTGAAGATGGAATTACGGATGCAGAATATTTTGAGCAGGAACGAGCTAAATTGCCTGCGTCTGTTTTCAATATGGAATATGGAACAATTTTCTTAGGCTCTTCCAATAACTCAGCATTTCCATTTGATTTAACAGAGAAATGCAGAACGTTAGAGCGAGTAGAATTGGAACAGCCGAAGAACTGTAAAAGCCGATATGTTTTATCGCTGGACATTGCAACATCTAAAGATAAAAAAGCTGACAATGCAATTTTGTCTGTTATAAAGTTTTCTGAAAAAACGGATGGACATTTTCAAAAGAAATTAGTGAAAATGAAATCGCATCATGGAAAAGGCTTAGATAGTCTTGCAGAAGAAGTGCGGAAAACATATTTTCTCCAATTTCCAAATGCAGAAAGAATCATATACGATGCTCGTGGACTTGGTGACTCGTTTGGTAAATTCCTTGACGAGGCGTGGATAGACCCGGCAACAGGAAAGGAATATCCTCCGCTTGTACATGATGACGAAGTGTCTTATATAGAAAACGCCTTACCAGTTCTTCACGCAGTAAGAGCGGTTCAAACACTGAACCAGCGAGTCGCAACACATCTTCGTGTTGCGCTGGAAAAAAGGACTTTGGAGCTGCCGATTAACAGCCGTGTTCTACAGGCAAAGCTGGCAAATCCAGAAGAACCTATTTCGATGTCGATGGAAGAAATAGCGGTGTTTCATGAAGCAGATGCCCTTCAATATGAACTTGGAAACATTGTCGCAAAAGTTTCTACAAGCGGCAACTACTTATATGATACGCCAAGTGCGGCGATGCACAAGGATAGATACAGTTCGCTCGGTTACGCGTGTGACTATATCGCAGAATTAGAAGAAGCAAATATAAAGAAACATCAGCGTCGCGCAACCTGTATTGGGTTTGCGACAGCTTTCTGAGAGGAGGTTTTGTATGGCATTTAACATAGGAAAAATATTTCGGAGAAGTACGAAACCTTCTCCAGTAGGAGCATTGCCTCCAGTAGAAACGAAAAACGTGATTGTTGGAGCAAACGATTCGACAGGAGACAATCTAAAAGCGTTTGATAACTCGACAATCACTTATAGCAGCGAACTTAACAGTGTTGATTATGACAATCTCCTGCGAGATAAGCAGGGAAACATCAACACGCTGTATCAGTTGGCAGACTACTATTGCGATGCAGATGCAATTGTTCGAGGTATCATCAAAGGCGTTTATGTCCCATTTTCTTCTACACAATGGTATTTATCGGGAGACAATGAGAAGACAATCGCTATTTTTGAAGAACAATATAAAAAGATGCACCTCGACGATATTATCGACGATGTTTTTTATCAATACTGGAAATACAGTAATGTTTATTGTTATATTTGGCAAGGAAACATTATGACGATTCCACCTCACAAATGCAAAATCGGTAATACGGTTATGAATGATTCTCCTATTGTGGACTATGATGTTCAAAGCATAGAGAATGAGTTTCGAGAAAGAGCGTATTCCGTCTTGGAAGCCAAAGGCGTGAAGGATGATGTTCTTAATGAGGTGCTAAAAGGGTATCCTCCTGAAGTTGCAGATGCTATCAAGAAGGGCGACCAGTATGCTCAGCTTGATCCGCAAAACAGTTATGTTTTACAGGGAGATAAAGAAGGCTGGACAAGATATTCTATTCCGTGGATTGCGGCTGCACTTCCTGCGCTTGCAAAAAAAGAATTAATTGGCAAATATGAAACAGCTCTACTAAATATAGGGGCACGGTCTTTTATTCATGCAACATACGGTGACAGCACGAAAAATCAAGACATACTTCCCGGCATAGAAGATTTAAGAGCCGTTCGACAGATTTTTTCATCTGCAATGTCTGGCAATCCGTTAGCTGTTACAAATCATTTAGCAAAAGCAACTGTTGTACAAGCGGATTTATCGGACTTATATCAATGGCCTATGTACGAACAAGTAAACGCGGACATATTAGCTGCTGGTGGTATTGCGAATATTATTGTCAATGGGCAAAGCGAAAATGGCTCAACTTTTGCATCGGCTCAAATCAGTATGCAAGCTGCAGTTAATAGAATTAATGCGGCTCGAAAGAAATTTGAGCGATTTATGAATAAAGTAAATCTTCGACTCGTGGAAGACTTGAAGTTAATCCATACGAATAATCTAAAAGATATACCGGAATTCCACTTTGTCCCACTTGATGTGAATTCTCAAACAGAAATGCGCAACGTCTGCCAGAGCTTATGGCAAAATGGGCTACTATCTACTCGTACTTTTATGGAGTCTAATGGATATAATTTTGCAAAAGAACGAAAGAGACGTGAAGCAGAAAAAACAGATGGAACAGATAAGATAATGGTTTCTCGTGAGCAAAAGGCAGCTATTCAGTCAGCAAAATCAGAACAGCCATCTGAACAAACAGATACGTCAAATGGAAAGAAGAGATCTGTCGGTAGACCGAAGAAATCCACAGAAGAACGGCATTCAGATCCAGACAATGCACAACGAAGCAAGCAAGCCAAAGATGCTGCAAAAGGAAAAATAAATTCTGAATAATATCATGTCTTTTATTGGCCAGACGTAAAAGAAGCTGATACGGTATTATGTTTTGTCAACATGAAAAAAAATGACAAAAGTTATATTCTTCAGCCCCCTCTTTTTTAAGAGAGGGGCTGAAGCTATTTTTGGTAGAGACAGGGTTGACCTGTTTTTACATAGATTTGCTTGCCGCGTGTTTTGTCTCCTACCAAGATATACGGCAACAACAAAGGAGAATACACATGCAAAACCTTGAACTAAAAAAGTTTACGGCAGAAGCTGTTGTCTCCGAAATTCAGTCATCTGACATATATCTTACAATAAAAGCAAGGTTATTCGACTTACAAGCAAATCTAAATGGTGTTCGCGTAACCCGTGATTTCATGGATGAAATCATTGCTAATGAAAGTAAATATGTGGGGATTCCGCTCTATGCGGATATACATGGGCTGATTGCAAAGCGACCTATTGGGCATATGTATAATCCTCGAACTGGTGAGTTTTTAAGTACCCAGATTGGTTCCTTCTGCCATTACGAAGAAGAAATAACCGAAGAGAATGTGTGCCTTATTGGTTATGCCAGAGTGATGAAACGCAACAAAATAGTTTGTAAAGCCATCGAAGATTTATATCGGGATGGAAATTTAAAATTTAGTTTTGAACTATCTTGCGGGAGCTATAGTACAGACGAAAATGGCGTAATTGTGATCGATGTACACCCTTCCAATTATTTTGAAGGAGAAGCCATTGTTACGTTTCCAGCCTGTCAAGAAGCGGTTGCGTTACAACTTGTGGCAGAATGCTTAAATAAAGGAGATGACAATATGACGACTGAGGAAAACACGACTGTCGAGATGACAGACGAAGAAAAGCATCAGGCAGAAGAAAAGAAGCCTGAAGATGTGGAAATAAAGGAAGAAAAGGTAGAAGTTCTAAACAAAGAACAGCCGGATGAAGTTTCGGAAAAAGCGAAGTGTAAAGAAAAAGAGGTTCATGCTGAAACGCAGGATGACGTAAGCAATGAAGAAGATAAGATTTCTGATGTGAAATCTACTGCTGAAAATGAACCCGCTCTTGAATCGCCACAAGCAACAAAAATTCCTGAAGAGGTAAAACCTGATATTGGTGAACTGATGGAAAAGATGCAAAAGATGGGTGAAGTCATTGCAGAACTAACTGAAACAGTTGCCAAATTAAGCGCATCTGCGGAGTGTCAAAAGAATCTGGAGAACAGCAATGATGTTGGGATTCATATGAACCCGTTTATGGGGAGCATAACAACTCCATCCAAATACACGCTGCTACAAAAGGAAACCAAAAACAAGAAAAATCACACGCTGTTTGAGCGTGAATAAACTACGAGGTGAAGAATATGGCTGGATATATGACTGTGCTTACGCACAATGTTTATGACGGTCGGTTTGTGAACGGCACGGGTGCTCCTGTTGCAAACGGTACACTGTTAGTGCAGGATGCCACTGGCGCGAAGCTGGTTATGCCGACGAAGGATGCGACTACTAAGATTTTATGCCGCAATAAGACGACTTTATATGATACGGTGGACGCTTATGAATTTGTGATGAATTCTGCTGCGAAGCTGTATTATTTAGTCGAAAACGAATTTGATATTAACAATGCGGCAGAATACGATACTTCCAAGTATACCACTCCGAACGGTGCACTGCTTCGGGCTCATCCGATTCACGAAGGCGAAACTTGGGTTGCGACTGCTGGCGAATTGACTGCTGGTACGGAATATGGAGTTCTGTCTACTGGACTTGTCGGTTCTGCGTCCTAATGAAGAAGAGTAGGTGAAATGCAATGGAAAAGATAACTTCTGATATGAAACTTATTAAGGTGCTTGCTTCCGAAGCGCGTCGGGAAGACGTGCCGGAAGATCAGGTGCAGGAAGCTGCCGATATTATGGCTGAACTGGCTGCTGAAATGACTCCTGAAAATCGCTATCAACTGGCTCAGGTAATGGCGTATACGATTGACGAACTTCAGCAAAATTCGCTGGATTTTCTGAACACGATTGCTGACCAAAAAATGATTGGCTATGGCGACAAAGCTGCGTTCAAAGTAAAGACTGGCGGTATTAAGGCTTATTTCCAAGCGAAGGGTTCAACCACTCCGCGATCTATGGTTTCTGGCCGCCAGATTCTGGTGGATACCGAAGAAATCTCTGCGCGTCCGGCGATTCCGCTGCTTCAGTTAAAGACGAAACAGGTTGAAATGGCTGATTTACTTCGTGAAGCGAACCGTGAGATCACAAATGCGAAGCTGAAGAAGATCGAACAGGTGCTTCAGGCGGCTGTTGCGAACTTTGCGTCGCCCTTCTACGCAACTGGTTCCGGCATTGTTAAAGACACGCTCCAGAAGCAAATCAATTACTTCCGTCGCTTTGGCCCGGTTACAATTCTTGGTGATATGGAAGCAATTTCTCAGCTGGCGGCGCTGACCGGAATGGCTATGTCTACTACGATAACCCAGCACTCCGACAAGCAGATCGACGAATTGAATGAATCTGGTTATATTGGCCGCTACATGGGCTGCAATGTCGTCGCGCTAACAAATGCTTTCGAGGAGGATGGCGTGACTCCGATTTTGAAGACGAACTGGCTGTACATTATCCCCGGCGGCATGACGGGTGATACCCGCAATCTAAAGATTGTTAATGAAGGTAACGTTATGTCTGTCGATGCGACGGATATTAACGACCTCGTGTACGAAGTGCGGCTTGCGCAGTTCTTCGGCGCTGCGTTCGTAACTGGCAAAGTTCCAACGATCGGTGCTTATATGATCGGCTAATATATCGGAGAAGCTGCCCTTTTTAACGGGGTAGCTTCTCCGTGTTCTGATAAGGTAATAAAGGAAAGGTTGATACAAAAATGAGTGAGTTACGTTATCGTGTAACAAATATGTGCAAATACGACGTTGGTGTTACATTGCCTAACGGCATCTCGGTTTCTATTCCGTCTGGCGGTTTTCAAATGCTGACCGCAGATGACATTGCCTATGTTGAAAGTATTTGTGTTGTTAATAAATTCTTTTCAAAAAGGATGCTTGTGCCTTTCAATTCTGAAGGTGAAGAAGTCCCACTGGAGAAATTAGGTATGTATTCTTTTGAAGACGAAGAAAAACATATTACAGATGACGAAATTGTAGCTATGCTAAAAATGCCTATTAAGAAGATGGAAGCAGCGTTAGATGCAATTACAGATCCAGCAGAATTACACGCAATTGCAGAAGTTGGGCTAAAATTAGATTTACCCAACTCAAAAATGAAATTATTAGCGAGTAAAATTCCAAACTTAGACATGTTGGAAACTGAATAAGAAAACAAAGAGGAGGTTTCTGCATGACAAATATTTCTGAGCTTGCGAATGAATTAAAAGATGTGACACGCTGGCAGAAAACGCCTCTGCCGTTATCTGATAATGATTATGTTTCTATTATCATTCGAGCGCTTAAACGTCTGTATATTGATACAGGCAGAGCCTCCGTTTTTAATATGGATATGATTACAAAAAACGATGAAGAAAATGTTTGCTTCACTGAAGATTTGCCAATTGACGAAGAAGAATACGTATTGCTCTGTGCGCAGATTGGATTCTTCAATCAGGTTAAAACAGACGTGAATAACATCGTTGGCTATACTACAGACGCATTAAGCGTGACGAACGCTGACAAGCCTTACGCAAACATTAAAGATTCTATTGAAAAACTGGAAAACGAAAGGCGCATAACGTACTATAAAATGATTCGGTATGTTATGTCATAAAGGAGTGCTTATATGGTAGAGGATTATACGGTTAAAATTACATATAAAAACAAGTCACTTGAAACTATCAGTCAGCGAGAAGTCTCGCTGGTAGATTACTGTAAAGAGCAGCGGCAGAATCTAATGCATATTATTGCAGATGTGGAAAGTGCGTTCTACTTGCTTCAGCCGAACAGAAACAAAGACGAATGGTCTGCTGAAACGATGGAGGCCTTTCAAAAGATTCGACACAAAGTTTTAGATTCGGCGAACAACGTCGAGAGATTGCCTAAGAACATATATTATAAAAACTGTAACATTTCAGCGATTGATGCGACAGAATATGTTGGGACAATTATCAATGCTGCCACGAAGGAAAAGTAAGGGGTGATTGGCTATGTCAATCCCGTATACAGCGAGTCCTTCTTCATCTCAATTCTTCGTGCCCAAAACGCTTCAATCAGACTTTGATAATTTTCTTAGTCAAGACATACCGGGAGCAGTTGAAGATTACATTCTTGTGTCTGACTGGTACGCACAGGCAGATGAGAATTATAAACCGACAATAATTCGCGGTGAAATTTATCCGGATGCAACGAAGAGTCGATATGAAAATACGGACAATAATCTAAATTTTAGAGCAAGTCTTTCATCTGGCATCAAAAAAGGCGATATGTTAATTGATGTTCGTGGAATAATTTATATATTAGACTGGGATGTCCCTCCGCAGCCAAACAACTTAATGAGCCGTGCGCTTCGATGCAACGCATGGACAACATTCCAACGGTACAAATCAGAAGAAGTAGACGAAAACGGGTATCTGATTCAAGAGGCCGGAAACGTAATTATTGCGGATAAAATTCCTTGCAATAGTTACCGGCAAGATGGACGATTGGAATATACGACAAATTCAGAAAAACCCGGTCTTATTCCCAATACAGTTACAATGTTGACTGTTCAATACAATGAACAGACAAAGAATTTGAGAGTAAATGATATTTTTATTTGGCATGACTCTGAATATGAGATTGCCGATATTGATTATGTCGGCGTGAATCTTAACAATACATCTGGAACTTTGTCGATTCAAGCAAAGAAGAAAGTCGGTGGCAGCATTGAGTAATGTGGCAACCGCTGGACAGCTTCAAGGTGCTGTAACTGATGCTGTTACAAGAATTATCAAGAAACGAGCAGATGATTTGCGACGGAATATTCTTTATGAAATATCCGTCGCAAACACAGAATTAGCTTTTGATGGAGCTGGCGATCGATATGATTTACGAGCGTTATCGGAAACATACGCAGATAGTATTTCTGTAAAACCGGTGGAACTAAACGGCGGAGCCGTTACAACACAGCTTGTTATTGAAACAAGCAAAATGAAAAACTTAAGCGAAAAAGAGTTTGAGTTTTTTAAAAAATATGTATTAGAGAATGCAATGCATTCTCCGCACAAGTGAGGTGAAGTACTATGATATGGATTAACGATTGGAACGACATAATCCGTCACGTTATTTTTAGTGACAAAGAACTGATGAATTTGATGAAGATTCCAGAAAAAACGAGTATCATCGACTTCATCGACAGATACTTCATTCGTGCTGGGTTCACAAACAAAATTTTATCAAATGAAGATGTTCGTATTGTTTATGGCAGCACTTCGTCTGCTACAAACATTGATGGTGTTACCAGCAACGTAATGAACTTTGATATTTATGTTAAGTTAGAAAACTTGCATAACGTAGGAGTAGATCGACTTGTGATGCGCACACAATTGATTGCGCAACGGCTAATCTACTTATTGACTCGCGTCCGCTACAATGGCGTATATCGTTTCTATGATCCAGTAGAAGGGGATATGGGGACAAGCGCAGTCGGTTATGCAAGATACAGGGTGAGCTTGAGCTATACCCGTACATATTAACATTAATTCAGAAACTGTTTGTAGGAGGACAGAAGCTGATTTAATGAATATACAAAAAAGGATGATGTTTTAATGAGCACTTATATTCCTGCTTACAAGGGTTATATTACAGACGTTCCGGAAGTCTGGTTCAAACGCAGCGACGGAAAGGTCTTTCACTACGACAAGATTACAGCTTGTTCTGTGACCCCGAACGCTAATTTTACCGAGGTCGATGCAGGCTGGAGCCTAAAATAAAATGGGCCATAGTGCTGTGAAACACTATGCAAAACTACTTAAACGGAGAAACTCTTTATGCTTGCGGAGAGCATAAAGACAACTTACCGTGCTAAATTGAAACTATTTGGAGATAAGAATGGATAAACGATATAAGATATATGTTTTTACGAATATTGAAAATGGAAAGAAATATGTAGGAATGACATGCCAAACGTTATCCGAACGTTCGGGCAGCAATGGAGTGCGTTATAAAAGATGCAGAACGTTTTATAACGCAATAAAAGAATATGGATGGAATAATTTTGATGGAGAAATTTTGCTCGACAATTTAACTAAGGACGAAGCGGAAATAAAAGAAAAAGAAATGATAAAAATCCTCAAAACACAAGACCCAAACTTTGGCTATAATGTAGCCGAGGGAGGAATCAATCCACCTCAAACTCCATACGGAGAATCGAACCCTTTTTATGGGCACAGTCATACTGAACGAACGAGGCAAATTATTTCCGAATCAAATAAACGTCGCGTGTGGACAGAAGAAAGCCGAAAGAAAGTGAGCGAATCAATGAAAGGAAGCAAAAGTCCGTGCGCTAAGAAAATCATTTGCATAGAAACGCAAAAGGTTTATGGCTCACTAACTGAAGCAGCTCTCGATATAGGAGCAGCTAAAACTTCGATTTGCAACGTTCTGCGAGGAAGTAAGCAATCAATAAAAGGATTTCATTTTCAATATTACAACATAGTTTCATAAAAGCCTAACGACTAGTCGAAAGACGTAAGCTCAAGTGAGCTGAAATGGTAGTTGCCTCGAAAGAGGTAGTGATATAGTCTGCTCTGCATGGCGACATGCAGCTGTATAAAATACGGGTATTATCTAACGAATAATACTGAACACAAGGGTTCCCTTCCGCTTATTTACCTGGCAAGTCTACAATGGAAATGCAGATGACTTCCGGTGAGTTCAATGCTGATCTGTTTGCGATGGCAAACGATACTAACTTTGTCGAGAAGACTTTTTCTGTTCCGCACAGTATCGAAGTTACTGTCGGAGATGCTAAAACTGTGGTGATCAAAACGCCTGTGTCTATTAAGGATTCTGTTGTGATTTCCGGCATGACTTCCGGAGAAGCAGCTGCTGAAGGCGTTTATGTGATTGCTGAAACTTCTGATGGTACTGGCGACGAAAAATATGTTACCACGCTGACTTTCAATTCTGCGCTTGGCGACATAGAAGTTACCTACTATGTCGAAGAGACAGCGAATGTTATTGAAATCTCTAATGATACTGCCGCTATGGGCGAGCTGATCTGCAAGTGGCCTGTTTATGCCAACGGTCAGGAAACGAAAGCTGCTGGCGTTAAGGGCTATGTTTTAGAGAAGATTTTCAAGTGCCGTGTTACCCAAATGCCTGGTTTCGATACAAACTACAAATCTGCGGCAACAAACTCCGTTACGTTTGCGACGATGGATGCGCGGCGTGCGGATGGTAAGGTTTACTCTATTGCTTATGTTGAAAATAAGTAATTGTTTCTTGTTTATTTAAGGATTTATAAGGTAGCAGCGAGAAACTGTCCCTGAGGGGTGCTGCTAATAACAGCACCCCTCTTTTTAATACCTTATAAAAGAAAGGAAGATGAGAATTGAAAAGTATTCCAAAAACAAATACAGAATCAAAACCTATCCCGGAATATTTAGAAAAAAATATTCCACCACCAACATACACAGAAAACTCTGTTCCGATGCCGGAACATACAGATAAAGCAGTTCCGTTGCCTCCAGTTGGAGACGACCGCAATATGGTTCTTTTCGGAAAAAAACGCATTGAAATCAAGCCAACGAAACTAAAATACCAGAGAGATCATACAGCAGAATTCTACCGTGCGTTGAAGCAAATGCCGTTAGTAGATATTCTTTCGCTTCCGGACGGCATGTTAGACCCCGAACGGTCTTCTGACAAAATGCTTTTTGATTGGTTGATTGCAGTAACAGACAATCCGAAGCTGGTTGCAGCGTATTACGACGAATTGGATACTGACACAATCAACAAGATGTTAGAAATATTTTGCCGACTTAATCACATAAAAGACGACGAAAAAAAACAGGAACCCCAGATGACGGGTTGACAATGGAAGAAGCTGTCGCCGTAGTTGCGGCGCATCTGGGAGTTGTTGATGAGAATGCTATTAACGATATGAGCATTCCATTTTTCCGCGACGTTCTCGGTGCACTGAACAGAAAACTGAGATACGAAAGTGTTTCAAACCTATTCGGCAACAGTTTCTGCAAAGACGCACAGAAATATATTGAAGAAGCATATCCGCTTGCAAGAGCAAAGAAGATTTCTTCTGGCTTTGTTGATATGCTGAATAAAGCAACTATTATCAAAGTGGACAATCTTAACACAAGTAAAAACACACAAATAGAAGGCTTCGGTGACATGTCGTGGGCCGAAGGCGTATTATAAGGAGACAATATTATGGAAAATACAATGGAAAACAAAATGTCCTTACGAGACTATTACAATATTTTAGTATACACATGTAAACTTTGCGAAGAAAATTCAGACAATGAGCAGGCAATGGAGATGTTTGCTGACGCTGCTTTTCAGCTTGCTCATGCCAATTGTGGCTATCTATTTCCAGAAGATTTATATGTCGATGATTATCTAACAGACAACGCGGCTGCAACCCCTGAAGAAGGAACAATTGTGACTGGAATTAAGGAGGATAAGGAATAATGTTATATTGTGAATATATGAATAAGGTTAAGGAAATCGCATTGTGGGAAAGCGTAGATACAGGAAAGACTTACATTGTGCCAGATTACGAATACAATCTGGCACATCAGGAGTTTAGTCTTGCAGATGTGACGGATTTTCCCGGAGCTGATATGAGTACAGTTAGACGACAGTTGGAACTGGAACGTGATATGCGAAATGCGCAGAAAGATTATACAATGGAAGTTATGAAATGGTTGCATCAGTTTATCGACGGCACAGTTCAGCCTGCTATGACGGATGCAGAAAATCAGATTATGGAGATGCTGCTGGATTATCGAAAAGGTCAGCAGAAAAAAGATAAGCATAATATATCGGAGAAGACGAAGATGGTTTTTGACAACGGGTTTGTGCTGCATAAGAAAGAAATAAAGTAAATAAAAAGCCCCGCCGAGTCCGCTGCGCATTCTAAACGCAGCGGACGGGTGAGACCAGCCAATAAATAGTATAACATAATATTGATTATTTGTCAATAATATAATCAATTTATTTTTTATATACGCGGCATAAATGCCGCATGGTGGCAGTGAAAAAAATAGACAATGGAGGATTCTTATGAAAAAGTATTGCCCGGTCTGCAATTGCGAACAGGAGATTCAACTCGTGAAGAAACAGGAAACATATCAGATCAAAGGAGAACCGATAACAATTTATGCGACTATCTGTACTTGTTCTCATTGTGGCGAAGAGATTGTCACATTTGATTATGATGACGAAAACCTAAAAGAAGCGTATCGAGCATATCGACATAAACATAATCTAATTCAACCAGAAAGTATTGTAGCCATTCGAGAACAATGCAAAATGGATCGAGAGACGTTTGCAGGAATTCTTGGGCTTGACGTAAAGAAAATTGAAGATTACGAAAATGGGGAAATTCCTGAAAAACATATCAGCAATTTGATTATGCTGATGGGGGACTATGACAACGTTCGCTTTTTGAAAATCAAAGCGGAAGAGTTTGGTCTTGAAAATCCTCCAGAAAAAGAAGAAAAATATATGGTAATCAATAATGTGATTTTTTCTTTTTACAAAGATTTCGATGTAACAGAAGAAGATATAAATACATTATCGAAGATTGCTCAAAATCCAGATGAACCGGCATATTTCGTATATCGAGATGGTAGATATGGTAATGATCTAATATTGTATTGATAATGGCTGTAATAGATAGATTGTTATTGACTGCACTTGCCAGCTGTGCTATACTAAATGCAGGAACGGAAGGAGGAATCTAAAATGCTCAATTCTAACGAGGAAAAAATAACGCTTAGTGGATGGTTGAAGAAAAATGGAAATGCGGAATACAAATCTTCTTTGAAATTGCAAAAATTTCTGTTTTTCTATGAATCCTTTAAAAAGGCAAGCGGAGATAAAGCTGATTTTAGCTATCTTAAAGGTTGGATTAATGGCCCGGTATTTAGCACAGTTTATGGAGACTATACCTATGAAAGAATTTTATTTGATCAAGAAGCTGATTTGCAATTGCAAAATCATTATGATATGATAGATATTGAAAAAGCTCAAAAGGCACATTTTTTAACGTCTATTCTTTCTGTGGCAGAACTTTCGGAGCTGACTCATAAAATGCATATTTGGAGCGCTAAGAAAGATAGAATATTGGAAAGTGAACCAAGTGTTCCTTTAAATGAAAGAGATTTCGATGAACATGATATTAAATTTGTAACACTTTTAAATAGGCTATATTCTTCCGATGTGATTAATAACACTGTGGTAGTCCACGTTGGAGAGTATTATTTTTTATTCAGCAAAGAGGATTCGGTACGGCTTACGGAGAAACATTATGACGTGTTGAAGATGTTAGCTGAAAAAGAAAAACTAACGAATCCTGTATATGTTGATATAGATGAAGAAGGAAGGCTTATCATTGATTAATCCTAAAGACGTAATCACAATGCTAATTCCGTTTCCTGACATAGATGCGACGCTTGCACAGATAAAGCATATGTATATTTGCTGGCGGAAAATCGGTACAGAGTATCGTTTTGTAAAATGCCAATCTGTTAAACCTTATATGCTCGATAAAATTGTTTGCAAGCATTATGTTGATGAAGAAGCTAATGAACAAAGGAATCCTTTTAAACATACGACGAAAATAGATTGTGATAAAGTCTTTATGACGAAATTGGTAAATTATGATAATGAAATGAAAACAAAACCTAAATCCAATGTATGCCAAGAATTATATGATTTGATAATAGAAGAACTTGTGACGGATGGGTATGAGATAATACATTTGAACGAATCAACTATGGTACGTTTAAACAAACTTGTTACTTTAATCAAGAAGGTTGAAGAAAACAAAGACTTCGACTTATGAGTTTTCTCTTGACTATTTCCTGTTTTTGTGATATTCTATTCACATCACAGAAGGAGGAACTGGTATGTTCAAGAGATTGTTTGCTGCTCTAAGACGGAAGCATGGGGGAAACGTTGCCAGCCCTAAGGATGCTGGCAACGTTTCTGTGCCTGAAGAAGAGACTACGCCGTTGAAGTTCGAGAAGACAGACGAGAAAGTAGAGCTTGCAAAAGAGCCAGTTGCTGAAGTACAAGAAACATCTGTTGCAACGGGAGTTTCGCAAACAGAGGTTCAGTCTGCCTCTGTTGCGATTCGTCCTGATTTTAAGTTCAGCAGCGTAATTACACCTAATAATTCCTTTGAAAAATATACGCTTCATGCGTTCGATTTGAATTATGCTTTGTACACGGAAGCGTCGGACAAACCAGAAGAGTTCGTGAAAGATGTAGAAGACAAGGTGCATGAGCTTTACGATATTCATTGCGCATTTGGTCGCCTGTTCAACGTAATGAAAAATCATAACACGCAAGTTACTGTTGGCGAATCAGATACTATGTCAATGTATGTTGTGGCTGCGTTACAATGCAGGAATGGGAAACGTTATGCTCAGGCATTAGACAAATTAAAAGAAGGTATTTTTGGCGAAGGATATTTTAGCAATAGTGTGTGTTCAGTTGCTGTTTCTGTTCTGTGTGCATCTGGAGATTTATCAGATGCTTATTTGCTATTGCAGTATCTTGTGCTATATTGTCCAGAAGAAATATCTTCTATATTTTTCAGGCGTTATGCGCAGTTAATCATGTCAGTAGAAGAACTTGCAAAAACCGATATTGAAGATCTTGTAGTGTCTTATATGCAGAATTCTTCTAAGAAATCTTTTTTTATCAAAAATACATATGTGCCGATTATAAATGTCCCGATTGGGGCAGGAATTTTCAAGAGCGATGTGGAGTATTTGAAGAGCGCTGCTCCGGAGGAATATGAGCATTATGCGATTGATGCAGAGAAGAAGTGTAATGAATCTTCTGAAAGAGTGTTTGAGACACTGTTGGATAAATTACATGGTGGAACGGATGCTGAGGGAGTATGGGAGAATGACAGGAAGAAGGATGAGCAAAAGGCAATACTCCAGAAAAAAGAATTTCGATTTAGCGATGTAATTACGCCGGAGAATGCGTTTGAGGCCTATACGCTCCATGCGTTTGATGTGAATTATGCTCAATTTGCAAATCCGTCTGATGAGCCGGAAAAGTATGTCGATACAATGAAGCATCAACTTCATGAACTCAGTAATACCCACTGTTTGTTTGAAGACTTATTCGATGAAATAAAAAATTCTAATGCTACAATAATCGAAGATGATTCACTTCCGTGGAAGGTAATCGTATCAGAGGCAGGATCCAATTGCAGACGGAAAGCACAAAAATATGTGTTTGCAGGAGGAAGTCTGCCGTCACTTGAAGAAGAAATATTTTCTATTGTCGAGTGGTTTGTTAAGCAGAACAAGAATATTACTCCGGAAATATGTCGAGGAATCATTGCTCTTTTGTACCTTTCTGGCAATTTGTCCGACGCTTGTTTGTTCCTGCAATATCTCGTATTTTGTTTTTCAGAAGAAATGCAGAACAAATTCTTGGAAGACTATACTGAATTAATCATGGCTATAGAGGGTGTTGCAATAGTTGATCTTGAAGATTTTCTTATTCAACGTGTTCCTAAATTTTCTTTTTATATTAAAAATACTAACGTGCCATGCGTTAATGTTCCTCTTAAATCTGGAGTTTTTAAGAAGGCTATTGAAGAAATAAAACATGATAAGCCAGAATATTATAAGCGTTTTTTGTATAATTCAGAAGAATGCAATGAAACTACGGAGACGATTTTTGAGACGCTTTCGGATAGGCTGCATAGGGAAGCTGGGGAAGAGGAAAAGGACATTGAGATAAAAGAGAAAAACAAAAAAACACCAGAAACACAATATGAGACTAAGCCGACAAGTTCAAATGATGATAGATTCTTAAGATGGTTAGATTCAGATCAGCAAGAAGCTGTCACTACCACAGAAGGGTATGTTCGGGTAGTTGCCAGTGCTGGGTCTGGAAAAACGAGAGCATTGACCTACCGTTTCGCGTACTTGGTAAAATGCTTAAATATTTCCCATGACAGAATTGCGTGTGTTACATTTACAAATAAGGCCGCAAAAGAAATGAAGGGAAGAATAAGAGAATTAACAAATTGTGAGCCTGAGTATGTTTGCACATTTCATAGTTTGGGATTGAAAATTCTAAAGCAAGAACTGGCCAGAATTGGCTGGAGCAAGAATTACAAAGTTATTGATGATGCGGACATGGAGGACTTGATAAAGGAAGCCTGTGAGCAAGCGTCAGAACCCTGCTATTCTGCGTCGGGCATTAATGAGTTAAAGCAAATAATTGCTCAGTATAAAACCGAAGAGCGCGGCTATGGGGAAAATTTTGCAAAAAACAAATCAGACGTCACTTATATCGGGTGCAACTATGGAAATGTAATTGCTGCATATTTGCGGCTGCAAAAACAAGCGCAATTACTTGATTTCAGTGATTTAATCTGTTTGCCGCTTTATCTGTTTGATAAATATCCAGAAGTAAAAATATATTGGGCAAACCGCTTTGATTATATCATGGTAGATGAATTCCAAGACGTTTCTGGCGCTCAATATGATTTTGCTATGGCATTGGCTTCTAAAAAGAATAATCTGTTTGTTGTTGGCGACCCTGACCAGATGATATATAGCTGGCGTGGTGCTAAAATGGAATACTTCATGGATTTTCCAAAGCCATACCAAGGAAAAACTATTTATATGAATACCAATTACAGAAGCGAGATTATGCTTGTTGAAGCAGCAAACCGTCTTATTTCACATAACACAAACAGAATAGAAAAGAAATCAATTGCAAAGAGGGTTGATCGATGGAGTCCTTTTGAGGAAATTCACGAGAAAACACCTGATGATGTTGCTGAAAGTGTTGCTTGGCAATTAAAACAATGGGATATGATATTGTACGATGAAAACGACATAATTTATGATTTTTCTAAAGTCGCGATTATATATCGGGCTCACTTCCTTGCTGCTCCGATTGAACGAGCTCTTAGGAAATATAATATTCCGTACACAATTTTTAGCGGGCCTTCTTTTTATCAGCGCAGAGAAATCAAAACGGTTCTCTCGCTGTTAGGAGTGATTGTCAGAGACAATGTAGCAGACTACAAGATTTTCTGCAAAAAGTATAATCTTGACATTAACAACAATCTGTTGATGTCGTACTTGTCGCAAGCAGAAAAATCTCATACCAGAATCAGCAAAATAATCGTCCATAACTCTACTTCAGATTTTTATGAAATTTTGCCGCAAGTTATAAAACTTCAGGAATCTTTAAGCACGATTTTAGCAGAAAAATTCTTTGAAGATTTCTCTAATGTGTTCGATCTTGAAAGTATGTTCAGACCGTCTACAACAGAAGACACGAGACTGGACAACGTGCATGAATTACTTAGAATGGCAAAAGAAGCGGTGTTAAATAAAGAACTTTCGCAGGGGCTTCTTGATTTTGTGAATGAAGTAAGCACACTTACGTCTTCTGATTGCAAAAATGATGGCGTAAGTTTGCTCACCGCGCATAGCGCTAAAGGTTTGGAATTCGATACGGTGTTTTGTGTGGGAATGAATGAAGGTCTGTTCCCATTCTACAAAGCTACAACAAAAGAAGCGATGGAAGAAGAACGTCGTTTAGCTTATGTCAGTGTAACAAGAGCAAAGGATGAATTGTATATATGTGAAGCAGAATGTTCAGGCTATAATGGTAGATATTCTGCTCCATCCAGATTTATTCAAGAAATGAAAGAATGAAAAAAATAAAATACAGTGAAGAAGCACCCAACAATTATTGGGTGCTTCTTTTCATATACAGGAGGAATTTTAATGACAGAAGATATTGTTCTTAATATAACAGCAAATATCCAGCCGATGGCGGATGAACTGAATCATCTGATGTCAACGATGGAACTGGTTCCGAATAAGGAGCAATTGACAGAAGCAATTGATTCCATCCATAGCGCATATCAGACAATCAAAACAGAAATCGAAAGCGATACGGGCGGTATATTCGCAGACATTCCGGCGCGGATGGAATCGGCGCTAATCCGCACGATCACCAGCATACGTTCGCAAATCACTTCACTTGATGGCGCGTTCGAGAAAATCGGAAAGAACCTCGATGGTGACAAAATCAGCAGTATATACCAGCAAACAGGCTTCATCATGGGTAATGTGCAAACCATGCTGGATGGCTTGCAAGACCTGCGGAGCTTTACCAAAAGCGCAACCCCGCAGCAGATGAGCGTGTTCAACAACACCTACATGGATTTTGCGCGCGCCATTAACGGCATGACACAGAACATGCAGGGCAAAGGCGGTATCGGCATTGCGTCCGCATCGGAATTATTCAAGCATTTTACCGATAAAAACACAGCGAACGCGGCGGAAAGAGTCGCGTTCCAAAACTTCACAAAAGCACTTGGCTTATCCGGCGATGGAAAATCGCTGTTCACCGCGATGTCAAAACTCTCTTTGCCGTCTACATGGCAAAGAGAGTTTTATGATATATCCCGGCAACACGCAAAAGGCGCGCTGCCGGAGAACTATCGGACGACAGAACAGTATGACAGCTTCCGGGAGCGACTGCCGGAACGACTTCGCGCCATGCCATATACTCCGCAAACGATCTCGCCGTCGAAAATGCGAAAAGGCTATCAGGAAGTGCTGTCTGAAGCGGAATATAACACCATTTATGAACTGGCGAAAAAGAACGAAGCATTCCGGCAAAGTCTTCTCAATCTCGGCTATGGTCGCTATGGCGTGGATACGACTGGGAAGTATCCGAAGGCAGGTACGTTCTTCTTACGTCCACGATTGGAATTTACCAAAGGGATGCTGGGGCGAACCGAAGATGAATTGTATTATAATCAGCTGAAGCGAGCACTGGAAAGTAACGTTGTCAATTTCACGAAACTGAACACGAAGGATGAACAGGAGGTTGGGCGGCTCGCAAGACGCAGCAGCTCAACCGCGCAAGCCTCCTATGAAGCGCTGGGTGTAACGAGCGGTATCATGAAAGACCTGATGCCTGTTCACTTGAGCAAACGAAGTATCCCGATGGTTGACCCGAATGTTGCCAGTGTTCCAGCTGGCATTGTCGCCCGCCCGCGCAAAGATATGTTCATTATTCCGTCGTTGACCCCGGAAGACGCGAAAAATGGAGAGCTCCCGAAAGACCCAAATATTCGGTGGGGAAAAGAAGCACAGAAGAAATTAATAGGAAAGTCTGCTTATGTAACCGCAGAGGAATCGTGGTTTACTAATTTGGCGCACATGCACGGCGACCGTTCGCTGGGTAACGGAAAGTATGGCAACGTATATCAAGATCCGTCAATCGCAAATGATTTGCCGATGTTTATTATGGACTTTTCTGACCGGCTGATACAAACAGACGCAAACGGCAGACCGATTCGCGGCTCAAACGGTGCCCCAATAGAAAATGCAGAGACGCAAAAGGAAGTTGCGAAGCTGCTTCAGCGAAACACGCCGCTGCAATATACCTACAACGGGAAACAAAAAACATACATGTACCCTCGTTATGAAACAAGTTTCGGCGACAAAAAGCGCGGATATGTCCCTGTCACCGCAAAGGGTGGCGGGGTATACTTCATCCGCGAGAACGATTATGTTGCGGAATCGAAGAAATATCTGGAAGGGCTTGGCGCAAACATATTCGATAATTTCCGACCGGAAGGGTATAAGTTTACGTCTTTTGAGAAAGCTAATAAGGACTTGGAAGCAGTCAACCGTTTCCTCACGGGCAGCATTCCGTTTACGCAGCTTGGCGGCGTCAATCCAGATATTGATAAAGTCGGCGTTGTGGACATTTCTTCTTTATTTCCGTTTAATGCCAAAGACAAGGAATCGCAGCTCCCGATTGACGGTTCGATGCTAATGATGCCTGGGTATATTCCCGGTGGGGACGCGATTATCCGCGCACCGTTCATGAACGGTAAAGGCGTTGCGCAGAGTTTCGACTACAAAAGCTATTTGCGTGATTTATTCGGTTTAAAAGAAGGAGACCCGTTCTATCTGCCTGGCGTCAATATGCCGGATGACCTGAACAACATCTATCAGAAAGCCGGGCTTGTGGGGATTCAAAAGCACAAAATTTATGGCGGAAATCAGTATCAAGACACGCTTAGCAAATACTTCATGGATATCATGGGGTTGGATGCGCTGATTGACAAGAGTTTAATCAAGTCAACGATTCTTGATCCCGGCACGGGCAGCCGTTTTACAGGTGAAGAGGCAAACAAGGAAATCCAGAGAAGGATGCGTTTCTTTGGGCCGGAAGGGTTATTCCGCGTGGTAGATACGGCAGAAGGACACTCGACGAATCGGCAGACAAGTCTCAGCACGCAGATCGGGCAGAACTTGATGATGACTCCGGAAGAAATCAAAGAAAACCGCGACAAGCATTTGCAATTCATTAAGGATTTGCAAACGAACCCGGAAGTGCAAAAGGCAAGGGTTTTCAACACGGATAGTGCACTGGACGTGGCTTTCCGAGCGAATCCGACAATGCTGCAAAACAGTCCGGCAGCGCAGACGAAATTACAGCAGCGTATCATGTCGGAAGAACAGGCGCTGCGAGAAGGAAAACTGTTTGCACCGGGCGAACTCAGCATGAAAATTGCGCTGGCGAACTACGGCAGTGTGCTTGCTTCCGCAGGCATGAAAAACGGGTATCGAGTGCAAAACAACGATTTGCTGAATACGTTTGCGTTAGGCGAAAATCAATTTGCGACAAGCGATTATCAGAAATTCTTAGGGAAGACGGTTGCAACCGACCGTTACCCGTCAACGGTCGGTCAAACGAGCGCGTATGAAGTTCAGGAGAAACTCTCACAGGCGATTCGTAGCGGTGCATACGGGCTGAATCCGTATGGCGTTTATTACAACCCGTCAGCACTGGCAAAAATGGGCGGCGGTGACTTCGACGGCGATACGGTTCAGATTATTGTAGGAAAAATCGCGGAAGTCGCGAAACGAACATATGAAATTCGCAGCAAACAGTTAGCGCCATATAAAGCAAAAAAACAAGCGATAGAGTCTGAATTTAAAAAGATGGAAATGCCCGTAAATGGAACGATTGATGAGAACTTTATCGCCAACGCAGTTGCGAGACAAGCAGGGATGACAATTCTTTTAGGTTCAGTCTCAAACGTGCAAGATGCTCTTGAGCAGGGGAATTGGAATGATCCTAACTGGGTAGCGCAAATTGGACGAGCAGCATCTGTTGATGCTTCGCGTGCCTATGATATTGACTCCACCTTCTTGAAGACAGGTGTTGCAGCACCATTTACAGACGCAATGTGGAACGCGATGAAGATGGGCAGACCGTTTACGAGCATTTACAAAAACTTAAACAGCGCAATTGCAGCGAATGACTTCTCCAAGATGCCGAAATTGTCCACGGTCAATTTTCCATCTATTTTTAGCAGTACGTCTGCACTGATGATGGCTTCGATGGCTGAAATGCCGCTATCAAACGAAAGCGTTGAGAAAATGTTGCAGCAGCAGATGATTCAGGAAGGGTTTTCTGCCGATAATATAGACGAAAACGTTCCTCACGAAAAAGATACGGCGCGAAACGCAATGGCGCGGTACATCAACGCTTCCAACAAAATCAAGGCGGCAGCATTAACGCGCGGCGCAATCGCGTCGGATGAACAGTATGGCGACCTTCGAGTGCGATTACAAACTTTCAAGACACTACTGGACAAAGAACGCCGGAATACCAATTCGGATGACGTAGCGGCAAAAGCGAAGCTCGACGAAATGGAGAAGGTATATCAACATCAAAGCGAGCAACTCCGTTTCGCTCGGCTTTATGGATTAACCGAAGAAGCGGTTGATGCGGGAAAAGGGTATGCCGCTGGCGGGCTGTTCAAGAATAACCCGATTATGGGGCGGGAAAGCGAATTTCAGCTTGCGCTTCAAAATCAACGTGATGCGGACACCCTCACTGATCTTCAGCGATATTCAGCCGCAGCGGAAATCGCGACAAACGGCGTGACGAACGCGATGCTCAAACAGAGCATCGGTGCGACGGATGATTTTGATAATTTTTCGGAAGCACAAAAGGAAATATCCAGAGTCGCGGAGAAAACGAATAAAGATTTAACATACTCATACACTCAGATGAGCAAGTTCTCCAGCGATAAAAAAACAGATCAAGATGAATGGCACGACCGTTGGGGCAGGAGAATGCGCGGCGAAACGGAGATATTGAAGCCCACAACGTTTGAGAAATTTCTGGGAGATGCCTTCCATAAATCGGTGCAAAACTGGGAAACGCGTCGAATCGCAGTGCAGAACGGGGAACAAACAGATGACCTGACGGCAGAGGAAACGCTAAAGTTTTTCGAGGAAGAATTGTTGAAACCTTCAAAGAACGATAATAAGCAATTCTTCCGGAGAGATGAAAACGGCAATCTTGTGCAGGTGCTGGAAGTAAACAAAAAAAACAATAATAAACTTTTCGACACTCGCAATACGCTTGCCAATCTGCAAAACATATACGACCGCAAGAAATATAATATCGTCGGTGCGGAATATGGGTTAAATGTTAATAACGGCATTCTGCCAAACGGCGCGAAGGTATTCGGGGCGCTGGACTCGTTGGTTTATAATAAAGACACGAAACAGTATGAAATCTGGGACTGGAAAGCACGCGCCGGTGGGCACGATTCGCGCCAGTTGTATTACTATCAGGCGTTATGGGAAGCGGCAGAAAGACGAAAGCCGGAAAAAGACAGACGGCAGATTGGCGGATTGAAATTCTTAGGCTATCTGGAAAACGGGAAAACGGAAGAACTTCCACTGGATGAGAGCAAAGTCAAAGAAGCAGTAGAATGGGCAAACAGCGTCTATACAAACATTAACTCGCTTGCGGTGGCTACGGGGCTGGACAAATCCTTGCTGGAACTCGCCAGAAGCGGAGGCAACCGATGGACGCAGTACAAAACGCCAGAAGAAGTGCTGGGCGTTATCTCGCGGGCAAGATATGCCGGAGCAGCGGTAAACACTGCGAATCCGCTATCAAAAGGCTATATTGTCAATTATGGCGCTGGGAAACCGGATCATACGGTTGATGAGATCACAAATCAGTCGAACAGAGCTTATATGGCGCGAGAAATGTACAATGTGGACTATGATGCGCTAAACGCAACAGAAAAGGCGACTATTGACGCAATGTCGCCAGACGAGTTGGCGACACGACGTGCGCAAGCGGAATACGCGAATACAATGAACCGGAACACGGGCAAAGGTATTGCAAACGCGTTGAACGTGCAGAACAAAGCGAACACGTTGGAAGACAGAATTAAGAAATATTCAAGTGACTTATTTGTCCGGCGGCTAAAAGCGAACGACGAGCGTTTCAACCCATGGGAAAACACGGCGAACGAACTCAAAGGATTCGACACTCAAATCGAGAATCTGACGAACATGGGGCTGGACAGCCTTGCCGTTGATCAATTGGAAACCCTGAAAAATCAGGCTTTTGAAGATTATCGTAAGACATTGCAAATCGTCGCGCCAGCAGAACTGAATCGTTTTTCTGAAAGCATCGAGAAAACCATGAATACGCCGAAGAAAAAGACAGCGACCAGCGATTATCAAGTGCAATATGCGGCGCTCCAAAAGGAATTCGAGCAGAGAACGCAAGCCTACAATCAGTTGATGAAAGATCAGTCGGTTGAAATTCCACCTGACGCGAATGACGCGATGGCAAAAGCAAGGGAGAGCTTTAACAAATATCGGGATTCTTTGCTGACGCAGCGGGCGAATGCATTTGACCTTGATATGCAAAAGACACAGCAGATGCTGAGCAAAGGGAAAATCACGGACGCGCTGCAAATGCAATTACAAATGGACGCGGCGCGGCAAAGTATTGCGGACAAACGAAAGCAACTGGAACTTGATTACGGGAAAGACGGCATTCTGAGCGGCAACACGAAGCAATATCAGGCGGAAAAGGCAAAACTGGATGAGTTGGAAAGCAAGTATTTGCCGGAATATGAACGCAGGCTGCAAAATGAGTCTATGGAAAAAAGCAACCGCCAGCTTCGCCAATTCGAGAAATTCCAGCGGAACAGCGCTCCAACCCGGCGCGGCATGTATGCGCAGATGTACGAACGTCGGTTGGGCAACATCGACGCGCTGAAGGATTACAAGACAGCGTTCACGGAAGGTCAGCAGACGTGGAAAGATCGCATGGAAGCCATCAAGACAGACTGGGTGAACAAGAACGGTGAAGGCGAAGGGTATAAGCAGCTCGACACGTACAAGCAGGCTGCCTCGATGGTGCAAAAGTACGGGGCTGCATTAAGCAACGCGCAGAAACAGTTGGATAGCTTCGGAAACAGTCACACGAAAATTGCCTCTGGGGTGGACGCGCTGAAAGCGTCAATGGGAAACATGATGACAATATACGCTCGTCGGTTCGCTCGTCAGCTTATCCAACAGGCGGCACAATTTGTAAAGCAGTATGATGCAGCAATTACGGAGATTCAGGTTGTTACACGCAAGTCCGACGAGGAAGTCAACAAATTAGGGAACGACATGATGAAGGTCGCAAAAGACTTAAAAGTCAACTTCTCGGACGTGGCAAAAGCAACGACAGAACTTTATCGTCAAGGTTTAAGCGACGAAGAAGTAGATGAACGCCGTGAACAGGTACTGAAATTCTCCAAGGTTGCAGGAGTTAGCGCAACAGATGCGACGAAATTGATTACGGTCGGTGTGAACTCCGGACTTTTCAAAGACGCAAAAGAAGTGACTGATGTCGTCACCGCGCTTGGTGATAGCGCGGCGACGAACGCAGGACAGATTCAGAAGGGTATTCAGAAAGCTGGTTACGCAGCAAAAGAAGCTGGTGTTTCTGGTAAGGAATTGTCGGCGATGCTGACTGTTATCACTGCGGGAACACAGTTGTCAGGCAATGTAGCTGGTACGACACTCCGTAACGTGTTCAGCCGAATCAACCGAGTAAAAAAGCCTGGAGAAGTCGTCTACGATGAAAAGGGCAATGCAATGACCGCGAACACACTCGCGGCTGTTTTAAATTCTGCCGGTATCAGTATGTATGAGAACGGACAGATGAAGAGCACTACACAGATTCTAACAGACATCGGCAAGGTTTGGGACAGTTTGTCTGACAACAAGAAGAATCAGATCGCATATCAATTAGGCGGCACACAGCAGTACAGCAACGTGGCTGCATTGATGGCCGGATTCTCTGAAACGGATGAAAACGGTCAAACGCTGATGGAGAAGTATTTGCAACTTGCGGACGAATCGGGAAATATTGTAGACGAGAAATATGTAGATCAAGCAGACAGCTTAACTGCGGCGCTGACGAACTTGTCAAACGCATTCAACGCTTTGACGGCTTCAGTGACGGACAGTGAAGCGATTAAAGGGTTTATTAATGTTCTTGCAACTGCTGTTGAAGGCGTTGGTAAATTGAATAGCGCGTTAGGCGGCGTTCCATCACTGTTGGCGACTATTGGAATTGCAGCGTTTGCGCTTAAAGCAATTTTAGGAACTTCATTGTTGCCCATAATTGGGACAATCGGTTCTTTATTGGCAATAGGTTATTTAACCAACAGCAACAGTAATTCTACAAGCACAACATCCAATATCTCAACGACTTCTGTAGCTCAAGAAAAAAACAAAACAAAAATAGATGAAGATTATGAAAAAGCAAAGAGTTTATTAAAACAAGCCTCTGAAATTAGCGAAAAAGCAGAACGTGGCAAAGCTACTCAAGAAGATGTCTCTGTTTATAACAACGCAGCTATTCAGCTTCGTGAAATGGGCATCTCGTGCGTGAAAACAATTTCAAGCATTGATGACTTGAGCGATGGGGCTAAAAACGTTGCAAATCAATTAAATGATGCGGCAAACCAAATAAAAGATAAGAACGATAATGATACAAGAGATTTTGCAATGAAAAAAGCGAATGATTTGTATGCAGCTGCAAGAAGGGATACTCAGCCAGTTTCTCTTGCATCTGCTTGGCTTAGCGATTTGTCACACTATGACGGGGCGGGAAAACTTGCTCTTGAAATAAAACAAAACTATCCGGATCTATTTAATGCTCTTGAAAATACTGATGAAAACTTCAACGATGTATATAGTTCTTACATTTCTAATGGCGGAGAGCCGCTTCATTTTCCGAATGGTGTTGATCTTGAAGGAATCAGATTTGGGCATCCTGAAGATAGTAAATTTACAAGTTTTATGTCTGGCTTATTATTGAATGGAATGCTGAATGATGTAATTTTAGCAGGAAATCATCCATCCGTTGGAGCTTATAAAGGTGACTTCATATCTAATGATAAAATTAAAGATTTCAATTATAGAAACGCCGTTGCGTCCGATCCTGCCGTTCTTGCCGCAGTAATAACTCGATATTTCAAACTGGGAGATACATGGCTAGCAAACCCGTTTGTAAGTGAATTGCCTGATATTGCAGTTAGATTTGGAGACAATTTACAAACGTATATTTCTGAATTTTATGAATCGATGTTGGGGGAAAATTCTGAACTTGCTTCTGCTTTAACCTCAAAAGCGGTTGCAAGTTTAAACGAAACAGACATATCAGGACTAGACGAGCAGAGTAAAGCAAACCTTGTTAAAACAATAGTTGTAACTCCGTTTACTTACAGTGACGGCAGTTTAATGTCTCCAAACGACTTTTCTGCAAAAGCGGTAGACTTAACAGGATATGTAGATCCTGATTCTCTTCCTTTTGACCTTAGCACGAGTTCTTCATCTGCGGCAGCAATGTACACGTCCCACAAGTATGGCAATGCGTATTCTGAATTTTATAATGCGTTAAGAAGTACCTATGGAACAATGGGCAGCGCGAAGGAAATGTTTGAGGCAGCACAAGAAAAAATTGCCAAGATTCCAGCAATTGAAGATTTGATTGCTGATGAAGACAATGCTGATATAAGCCGTATCATTTCTGGGTTTTATGATAATAATGGAAATGTTCGTCAAGATTTAACAAATGAAGATTTACTAGTACTTATGTCAGTAGTTGCTGGACATGACAATAGAATTTTCTCAGATGTTACATCTAAAAAAGAAAAACAGGAGAGTATTCTTGCAAATGGTGTTCATCAACGATTGAAGAATAAACCATATAGATATAAGAATTGGAATAATCTCGGTTATGCTACAGAAGAAACAACGCAGGCAGCTCAAGAAGCGTTTAAAGCTATAGTCGGCGAAGACGTAATGAACACTTATCTGACCGCTGGTACATATTCGTCTTTAGGACTGAAGACTCGCAAATATTTAAATGATTATGTTGAACGTAAGATTCAGACCTACGGGACAAATAAATCTGCATATAGCGATTTAGATTATGCCACAACCGCAAGAGATGTACTGAATGATATGGAGTCCTTCGACGATGTGAGAACCAGAAAACAGTTCCTTCAGAATTTACCATCAGAGCTTGTTTCAGAACTCAATAACATTGATTCTTTTAAGGATTACACCGATTTGTTGCAAATGACTGATTACGAATTATCTCAAGAAGGACTTTCAGCAGATGATGTGTATAATGCACGAAATAAGGCATTTGCAGCAATTGACGAAAAGACAATAAAAAATCAATTGAAATTCAATGACGCACTAGACGAAACAGTTTCTTTGCTTGCACAGATAAAGAAGGGCGGTTCGGATGCTGCATCGGCTATGCAGACTATGTACAGCAGAACAGAAAAGCTCGCGAATGCAAAATGGGCGATTGCCCAATATAAAAGTGGGCAACGAACAGATTTGGTGACTTCAACGTTGGCAAGCAATTTTGAGGGAATCGATCAGACTTCATTGAAATACGCATCGGCAGAAGCTGCGGATATGTACGTAAAAACATTCGAGGCTTCGCTAGAGGACAAAACTGATGATATGGAAACTGTACTTGGCACAAATCTGACGGAAGCACTTTCAGAGCTAAATCTCGATGATTCTGTGATTTTACCATCTATCGATTTGAGTACAGGAGCAATTAACATTAGTGACTTTGTAGATGCACTAAATGAAACAGGTGATTCAGCAAGTGCGGCATTTGCTTCTCTTGTCCAGTCTCTTGCTTCTCTTGGAGCAGAATTCTTTATCGATCTTACTGACCATAGTGTTCAAGTAAAACTTGGTGGAATGAAATCATCTACGCCGCATTCTTCTGGTGGTGGTGGTGGCAAGTCTGATGCTGACAAACTTGTTGATAAAATCAAGAAAGGTCAAGCATTATACGAGCACCGTGTCAAGATGGTTCAATATAAACAGACAGAATATACAAATGCAGACGAGCTGACAAATTACGGTCGAATGATTGAAAAGGAAATGGAGATTGAGCAATCTTATCTTCCAGTCGTGCAAGAGAATATTCAGAAACTCAAAGAGCAAATGGCAAAAACCAAAGTCGGTTCAGATGACTGGTATACGCTGCGAGACGCTATTCTGAGTGCAGAGGAAACGTATGAAGAAATCAACAAAACGCTGGATGAAAATAAAAAGAAGCTGGAAGAAAACCAGCAAGCGATTCTGAAACTGCATACTGATCTTGAAGATTCTGTGACGGAAGAAATTAAGAACCGAATTCAGAAAGAACGCGATATGACCGATGGCGCAGTAACGATGCAAGAGACGATTCTGAATGCAATCAAGCAGAGACATCAGGACGAATGGGATTTGATCAAGAAAGATATTGAGAAGAAGAAAGAAGCGTTAGAAGAAGAAAAGAGCCTGATTGATGAACGCTTGCAAGCTCGCAAAGATGCCGAGGACGAGGCCGAGAAATATGAAGAGCTGGCTGAGCTGAAGAAACAGCTCGCCAGCGTCGAAATGGACAGCAGCAGAACAAAAGATGCGGCACAGCTCCGCAAATCTATTGCTGATCTTGAAAAAGAGATTGGCTGGGATATTGCTGATAAGGAAGCAGATAACGCAAAGAATGAGATTCAAGATCAGATGGATGCCTACGATGACTATATTACCAAAGGTGACGAAGATTTAGAAGAGCTGCTGAAAGACGCGAATAACTTCAGCGAGGAAGTTAACAATGTTCTGAAAATGAATCAGAGTGAATTGTTTGACTGGCTAAAGAACAACGTTAAGGAATACACGGAAAGCCTGAAGGATGCCCAGCAGCAGATGGTCAATTCGTGGTCGGATACGTATAAGCAGATGATGGGCTTGACAGATACTTATTGGGATGAAGTGGCTGAAATCTTGAGTTCCAAAGAATCATATTTGGAATACATGAAAAACAGCGACGAATATCTCAATGCTTCGGACGATATGAAAGCACAGCTTCGCTATCAGTGGGAAGATGCGTATGATAAGTGGATTCTTGCGCTGAAAGACACGACGAATTACGATCATTTTGACAACGGCTTAGGTGATATGAGCGGCAGCGAGTACGGAACGGGAACAAATTCCGGAACAGGGGCTAATGGAAACAAAACGACAAGTCCAAGCGGATTATCAACAATGATAAAGAATGCCATTGATACAGTAAAGAAATCACTGTTTGGCGGATTGGCATGGGACAAACCAAACGTTAGCAAAGAAGTGTTAAACCGCATTGTTAGAGGCAAATTTGCTACTGGCGGTATTGCGAACTACACAGGATTGGCATGGCTGGACGGTACACCGTTGAAGCCGGAACGAGTGTTGAACGCACAACAAACGGAATCTTTTGACCGTTTGGTGAACGTCATGGATTCGCTCCGTGCGTCTGGTGTTTCGATAGAAAGTCTGCGCAACTCGATGCTGGACACACGAATCCATCTTCCGAATCTATCACCGTCTATTGATCCGGCTACGATTGGCGGAAATGTCGCTAATATTGGAGATGTCAACGTAACCATTGAAGAAGCAGAGCTGAACGACGACCGCGATTATGATGAAATTGCTCAGATTGTCGGCGAGAAGTTCGCCAAGGAAATCAGCAAGCAAGGCATCAACATTGCAAAATACAACTTCTAACAATAGGGGAGAGGCGCTTTGGGTGCGCCTCTCCCTACCTTACAGGAAGGAGGAGAACCATGAACGGAGGATTTCGTTTTTGTGGCACAGACATTTCTGCACTCGGACTGGAATATGTGCCGGATATGAAAGACACCTATGTTTATGCTGGAACGCAGGCACAGGTTAGCCAAGAAGTCTTTGAAGGACATGATGGTGGCTATTATTATGGTATAACAAAGCAGCCGAAGGAGTTTACGCTGCGATGCATATTCCAAGATAAGGAAATCACAAAAGGCACAATTGCCCGAATTGACGGTTTTTTCCGTCGAGGTAGGACAGGCCGGCTTATATTTGATACTATGCGGTGGCTGTGGTATACTGCAACGGTAATCAGTGTAGACGTGTCCCAATTAACAAATAGGAAAAACGGTTTTATCACAATTACGATGCGAGCCTATTATCCATTTGCGCGGCATGATTATTTATGGATTGCGGAAGACAATATGTTTGACACATATATCTTGGAGAACTCTGGACTTCTGACAAAAGAACAGACACCAATTACCGCTTTTGAAAACATGACAGGACATCATGAAATACTACTTTACAATCCTGGCAGTGAACGTGCGGACGTAGCCATTCAGCTTGCAGGAGATGCAGGAGAAGGCGTGCTGATTACCAACAAAACCACAGAGCAGAAGTGTCGTATGATGGCGTTCAACAAGGCGAAGACAAGCGAAGCTGGTAAGACCATCATATGCGATTCTTTAAACGGAAAAGTAGTGCTAACAAACGGCAATGAAGCAGAACGAGCATTTCAATATCACGACTATGGATTTCTATCATTAGAACCAGCTTTTCCGATTCTGCGCAGTGTAGGAGTTAAAACAGAAGCAGGAAGTAAGACGGCAAAAATTATGACAGAAGAAGTGACAGACAATTTAATTGGAAAATATGTGTATATAGATGATTGTTGGATTAAGATCGTAAACATCACTGCTTCAAATGAAATCGTTTTATACGAAGCTGCATTGACAACAGCAGCAGTGAATACCAATATTGTCACCATGAATGAAATTACCATAGACGTTGGTGCTGGTGGGGAACTGACCAGTTTGGAATTTCAATACAAACCAACGTTTGCATAAGGTGGGATAAGGAATGGACAAAAGAACATTATCTCTTGCTATCTGTGATTACCAACAGCGTGTTCTGTGTCCTCTATATGACAGCGAAAGCAATGTGTCAGGGCAAGCAGAGGACGTATTTGTAACCACAGAGCGTAATGGATGGAAAGAACTTTCGTTTTCTCTTCCGTCCGTCTGCCAAACAGAAGACGGGATGGAAGAGAATTATCGACTCGAATATCTAAAAGCAGACTATTTGATTCGTCTCATAGATAATAACGAGACAGATTGGTTTATTATTTCTGAACCCAAAATCACACATGAATCATGGTCGAAGAAAGTAGACGTGACGGCGGGGCATATTTCCCAATTACTCAAAATCAAGAATTACGGTTTAGAGTTTTCAGACAAAGAAGGAAATAACGTCGGCACAGCAGAAGAGCTTTTGACGACGATTTTGGAGGGGACAGGCTGGTCAGTCGGGCACGTTTATCCGTTTGCAGAGAAGACGGGCGAAACGAAATACCGCTCTCTGAAAGCATCCACTAAAACAGGCGCTTTCAAATTGATTACGACCCTATGTGATTTATTTGAAGCGAAGCCCATTTATCATGGCGGCACGAGAACGGTTGATCTTTTGCCGATCAACCCGTTCTCGCAGCCAAAAGCAGGAATGCTGCCAGACTTATCGTTAGCAGATGAAGTGGTAGAACTGCACTATGGAAAGAACCTAAGCAATGTCAGTAGAACGCTAAACACAGAGAATATTGTCACAAAGTTATATGCGTATGGTTCTTACGGAGACAAAACAAACGGATATTGTGGAATTGATGAATGCACGCATGCGGAATATATTTATACTGTTACGGCAGATTGCGCGGTTGGAACGTACTGGTTTGCCTATGAAGATGAAACAAATGTTCGTGTTGTAAAACACTTCGCGACGTCTGCTCCGATTAAAATAGGAGAAGTACTTATTTTCTCAACGATGGATCCATCAACAATGCTGTATATCTGGAATGAAACGCAGGGGAAAATGTACCCTGTATACAGTGGCACAGATGGAACGGAACTTCCATCCACGGTTGAAAAAAAGAACGATGTGAAGAACTGGTTTCAATTTATCATGAATTTCGATTACTACAGGGAAGTCGGACTGCTGACAGATGATATGCTGCAAATTGTTGCAGACTATCAGCGAAAAGCGCCGAAGATGTTTGAGAAAATCAGCGAAGCATCTGCGAAAATGAGTGACGCACGGACAAAGCTATCTCAAACTATCGGCTATGTTGATTTTTGCCGCCTCGATATAGATCGAGACGAAGAGCTGTTGGACGGCACCTATATTACGCTGGTGCTGAACAAGAAAAACTACTCAGATGGTGTAATATACCGCACGGACTATGACCAAATCAAGAAAAATCAATTCAAGTGGAGAGCAACGGATTCGCTCAATAAAGACGGTGATCCAATAAATAGTGCGGCTGGTATCGTGTATATTTTGCATGACACCAATCCAATTACTTGGGATAAAGCGTATTTAAAGAAGATTTTTAATGAAGATAACCCAGATGCCATTACGTTGTGGGCTGCGCGTGAATCGATTGCTATTAATCCGCAGACAGACAAGTTTTATCTGTTTGCTTATAACAGCATCAACGGGCGGCTTGGCACGTTGGAATCCGCTGATGAATCAGCCTGCAAAGCACTCACAGAAGCAACGAAACTAGTCACAGTGGAGCATCCAGTTCTATTTATAAACAGTAAGAATTTGACCTCAGAACTGCCGGAACTTAACGGATATGGTTGGCGTTGGGTTTATCATGACGACAAAACAGCATCAGATTTCCATTTCTGTTATCAGGAAGAAGGAGACACGGCTTGGCACAATGTAATGTTTCAGGCAGAAGAACCGTTGCCATCCATTGGACGCTATTGGTATGATTGGCGCAATTCTGTGCTGTATCGGGCAGACAAGAGTGGCTGGAAACTTCTTGACACCGCGTCGGAAAAGCGCGTTGCGGCGCTATTTCCGACGGTCTATATGTATGGTAAGACAAGAGACAAGTATTATCAAGGCTTGTCAATGAAGTATACTTACAAAGTCCCATCTGGTCAGACGCTTCCGGCTGGCAACTATTTCATTGAGAATGAGTACAATTCTTACTGGGCAGTAACAACGCAGGAAGAATTGGAATATGGAGATTCGCTCTATTACAACTATGATAATGGATGGATTACGCAAGTCAAGAACAAGGTAGAAACGCAGCTAAGTTCAAAGGCTTATCGTTTTGACAATGTATCCTATCATTCGGATAATCTGCTGGCAAATCGGGAAGTGGAAGAAGGAAGTCTTAATGAAAAAGGCGAACTGGTAGAAACAACAGAAAAATGCAAAACGCAGGGATATTATATAGTTGTTCCGAAAACGCAATATCAGGCAAGCAATTCCAGCATATCGGCGACGGTGCATTATTATGATGACAAGAAACGTTGGATTTCCTGTGAAGCATTCACGTCAACATTTACGACACCAAGCGACTGTGGATTTATCTGTATTGTGTTCGATATGACAAAAGCGGATTTCGACGCACTTGATTATCAAATAACAGCTGTTGACCATGACAATCTTATTATTATTAAAGACCTGAACTACAAGCGGCTTTTGCCTATAGAAACGTCCGGAGACAACATTGGTATTCTTTCTCTTATGGATTTATTCAGCAGCCTTAGCGACCTGACATATCAGACGTATTATGCAAAACTGAAACAATTGCAAGACGAATTGAAATCCATCGAGAAAAACATGACGGCTTCCATCGACGATTTATACAGGGAAGGTTGGTGGCAAGATGACAGCTATGTAGACGGTGACGAACAGAAACTCTATGATGATGCGCTGAAAAATCTGAATGTTATTGCAAAACCGGAAGCCACGTATTCTATTAAATATCTGGATTTATACGATGCGAATGAAAACAATGCAGATTTTGGAGTAAACGAAGCGACAACAAGCACGATGTGGCCTGACATCACAATGGCATCTGCCGTGCATTTAATTGATCCTGACATTGCTATCAACACATGGGCGTATTTTGACAAAATCAAGAAGTGTTACGACCAGCCGAAAAAAACAACAATTTCGATCAACACGAATCTATCTACTATCTCGCAGCACAGCTTTGGAGACGTGATGACAAATATCGCTAACGTTGCAAGTCGGATGAAAGGAAACGAATCGTATTACGACAAGACGCTTTCTTCCGCAGCAAGTAAAGACGATATGGAAAATGTTGGCGTGGATGTAGTAAAGAACGAAAAGCAGCTCAACAACACGATACAGAACGTAGAGCAAATAGGAGATACGTTAATTACGCATGAAACATCGCTCATCCAGACACAGAATGAAATCGTTGCATCAGCGGAGCGGTTTACAAATGACACGAATCGTTTATCAAGCTCTCTTCGCATTGCGGCTGACAGCATTACGCAGGAAGTTAAGCGAGCAAAAGGCGCAGAAGAAACGTTATCCGGCAAGATAGAAACCACAGAAAAGAATATCAATTTGTCTGTTGAGAAAGTCATCAATGGTGATACACCTGTACAGAAAGTCAAGAATACGTCCGTGAACTTAGATACAGACGGTATCAATATGACGGGTGGAAAAATCAAGATGGGAGCGGAAACATCCATCGAGATGACAGCCGGAGCAGAAAATGGCACTTCATTATCTGTGAAACACGACGGTATCCAGATGTCCGGCGGCAAGATTGATATTCGTGCAAAGGACGCATCATCTGACATGGACAACGCTGTAGAGATTGGGACAGACGGTATCTCCATGAAAGCAGGGACGTCGTTTTCTGCGGAATCAGGTGGAACAGTAAAAATCAACGCGGAAAATGGCGAAGGAAGCTACATTACACTGGGCGAAATGTTTTCTGTTACAAAAGAGAAGGGGATTATTGCAGGGCCGGCAAGTTTCACATCCGCAAACGTACAAGGAAACGCGGTTGTGACAACTGATACGCTTAGTCAGCGAGTTATCGTTTCCAAGAGTCAGCCAGCGAAATCAGCAGATGACACCAGAAGCATTATCTGGCTGGAACCCAATGCGACGGCTGAGGTAAAATACAGAATACTGCTGGACGCAAACCGTAATGTTGGGCTACGTTTCGACGAATCACACAATTTTACACAGACAAAGGCATTGTCAGAAGACGGGGAAGACACGCTGCCGGACGGCGACATTACTTATGCGATTGATTTTATGATTTACATGATTTCACAGGCTGGGCAAGCTGACAAAGAAACAAATCTTCAGGCGGCAATTACGCTGCAAAAAGGCAATCAATCTGTTGCATTTGATCCTATCAACATCCCGATCATTCGGATATGGGAGTCTGTTACGCTTCAAGCATCTGTTACAACAAAAGTAAATCTTTGTTCGGATTCTGAACCTATCACAATGACGGTTGTATTGTCGAGTCCGCAAACATATAGCTTATATATGAAAGAAAATAGTTATATCAATTTGACTTGTAAAAATCCAAAGACAAGCAGTGAAGACATGATCTGCAAAGTCCATTTTATACCATAAAGGAGAGTGCCATTATGAGTACCGAAAACATTATCTTTTTATCTATTGCCGCTATCTTTGTTCTCATTTTTTTACTCGATAAAATCACCAATCATACGATTCTGAAAACTGTTTTGCAATGGAAGCCAGCGCTGTCTGCTTTTACAGCGCTGGCGAAAGCCATTGCCGGAGCGCTGCCGTCCAGCGATTTCGCCCTTGCAATGACTATTTTAGATGCGGCAAGCAGAGCGACGCAGCGAGCGGAGGAACTTTACAAACTCAACGAGTTGCCGAAAGAAGAACGCAACGCGTATGCGCAGAAATTCATCGCTTCTATCTTATCGGATGCCGGAATCGAAGTGACGACGCAAGTTCAACAGATTATCGACGGCTGCATTGCGATTGTGTGCATGTTGATGCCACACAACGTTGTGCCTGACGCGCAGGCAGAAACGACAGACGGAAAGCTGGTTGATGTGCATTGCTGAATTATTTGAAATATATTAATGAAATACTGGGAGAGCCGTCTGCACTGATTATTGCGCTAATCATTATTTTTCTAATCATGCAGGCAATCGGAGAATTGCTGGAATTCAAGGGAAAGATTGTGCCGGAATTCATGAAAATCCGAAAGATGATTGCGAGACACAAGAAAGACCGAGAAATGATGCAGAAGACGACGGCAATGCTGGAAGAAGTATCAGGCCTATTGGAAGACGTTAAGACGCATTACAACGCTGATAATATCCAGCTGCGCAATGAATGGATGGAAAACGTAAATACGAAACTGCGCGAAAATGATGCAAGCCTTAGTGTGCTGAGAAAAAGAATTGATGAAACATTTGATATATCACTTTCTCTCTTAATTGAGAACCAGAGAAACACGATTCTGAATTTTGCAAGCCGTGTCGCTGGGGGAGACGAGAACATCACAAATGAGGAGTTCCGGCGAGTGATGACACTGCATGAAGACTACGAAAACATGATAAAGAAATACGGGAAGACGAATGGACAGATTGACATTGCGTATCGAATTATCTCGGAAGATTATGCGAAGAGATTTCGGAATCATGAGTTTATTGAGGACATGAGAGGGTATAATTCGTAAATTCCACAATATTATCCGATATAATAAACTGCATTACCAAAAAGAGAAAATTGATTTCAAGCAACAAGAATCATCTCACGAGACGATACCTTTTTCGAGTATCGTCTCGTGAAAGGACTAAGTTTTCCGCTGACCGATACGCGGAATATAAGTGGTCGGGTTATAATAGGGGACTGTGTTTTTATGCACAGCCCCCTATTTTTTCAGCATAATTGAGAGGATTAACTATTTGTATGAACAAGATACGGAACAAGAATGAGAGAGTTTAAGAGGATTTTCAACGTAACATTACAAGAAACTGACTTTAACTGACGTTGACATCGTGAAGGTCGATGGTTCGAGCCCATTTAACCCCACTTTCCCCGGAAGCCTTGATTCGCAAGGGCTTCCGGGTTTTTCATTGTGATGAAAATAAAAGTGTTTTTCGGGGCAAAAATGCGTTTTTGCCGATTTCCCCTACTTTTTCCCCTACTTCAGCGAACTAAAGCAGACGTAAAAGGTAAATTCCGGGGAATCTAAGAAACAAAAGGGAATGTGCTGAAAGCTATATTTGGACATGCAGAAAAATTCGCCGCCAGCTCCTTCGTCTGACGGCGAACCTCCCTTACTCCTGCGCACTTTCCTGCATGACCTGCTCCACAAAGCGCATATCAATCAGCTCATCCACGTCGTACGTCCCGTCGAAAATGCCAGAGGAAATCACAACCTCCATCAGCGTATCCACCGCTTGACGCGAAATGATGCCGTCCGCGCTCCAAAGGTTGTCAGCGTATGCACGCTCCAGCGCAGCTTGCCGCCCGGCTTCCGTCAGCGTCGGAAATTCCAGTTCCAGCACACGCGCCGCCAGTTCGTGATCATCCTGCACCGCCTTGAGCGCCTTCATCATCGCCCGCACGAACCGCAGGCACGTCTCCGGCTGCTGCTCCATCGTCGAGCGCTTCACGCCGATGACCGAATAGGCGTAGTCCCCCAAATCGGGGAAGGCGACGAACGGCTCCTCGAAGATACCCGCCGTCACGCCCTCGGAAATCTGCGGTTCGCCGCCGTTGCCAATGTCGCCCTGCCCGTATTGCAGCATAGCGGTTACGGTCGCGGCGTCGGCATTTTCCAGCAAGGTAACGTCCGTGTCCGGGTCAAGTCCGACGCGCTTGACGAGGTAGCGCGTCAGCACGTTCGGCGAACCGCCGTAACGCCCTGCAATGATGATTTTGCCACGGAGAAAATCTGCCATATCCTCGTCGCTGTCGGATGCGGGGGAGAGCCCCGCGCGCGCGAACAGGTAGACGTTGGCGCGGTTGACGCAGTTGACGATGGCGACGATGGGATCAGCATTTCCCTGATTGGCAAAATTGTTGCTGTCTACGCCGCCGATGACCGCAAATGCGTCGCCGGAGACGACCGCAGTCACATGCGCGCCGCCCGTCGCCTGCACGACCGTCACGTCCAGCCCCTCATCCGCAAAATAGCCCTCGTGAATCGCGACATACAGGGGCAGATAGCCGATGAGGTGCACCGGCTCGGCGACGACGAGCTTCTGCGGCGCGTCCTCCGCCAGCGCAAGGCAGGGGAGTAGCGCTAATACCATCAGGAAGCAGAGCAATCGGGTTTTCATGGAAATTCCCCCTTCTGATTATTCGGTTACCGCGCCGTGCCAGTGCCGCATCAGCACCTTTTCCAGCAGGACGACCGATGCGTACATCAGCACGGATAAGATGGACAGCACCGTCACGCCGACCCACACCAGTTTGAGATCGAACGTTGTGCCGGCATAAACAATCATACGCCCCAGCCCGCGGTCTGATGCAATAAACTCGCCGACAATTGATCCCGCCATCGCCAGCGCGATGTTGACCCGCAGGCCGGTGATGATGCTCGGCATGGCGGACGGCACAATCAGGCGGGTGAAAATCTGCATCCGCCGCGCGCCGAGGGAGACCATCAGCGTTTCCAGTGCCGGATCAGCCGTGCGGACGCCGCTGTATGCGGACATGGCGGCGACGACGACGGTCATCAGGAATGCCAGAATCACCTTTGACAGGAAGCCGATGCCGAACCAGATGACCAGCACGGGCGCGAGTGCGAGTTTCGGCAGTGCGTTCAGCACAATCATCCACGGTTCAGCGACCTGCGCCACGGGGCGCGAGAACCAGAACAGCAGCCCGACCACTGATCCGATGACCGTTCCCAGCACGAAGCCGAGGAGCGTTGATGCGCCCGTATAGGCAATGTCGCGCCAGAGCGTGCCGCCCTGCCACTTAATGACGGCGGTTCGGGCGATTTCCAAAGGGCTGGAAAAGAAAAACGGGTCAATCCACTTGAGCCGCGCGCCGATTTCCCAGAGAACGAGCAGCAGAATCAGCAGCCCCCAGCGCCAGACGTTGATGGCGAATGGATGCTTTTTCCCCTCACGCATCGGCAGTCACCTCCTTGTCCAGCAGTGTCAGAATTTCGCCCTTGACGCGGATGAACTCTGGCTGCGAAAGCACCCGCATCGTACGCGGCCGCGGTTCTTCCAGCGTGTACTGCCGCAGGATTCGCCCCGGCGCAGTGCCCATGACCAGAATCGCGTCCGACAACAGCAGCGCCTCATCCACGTCGTGCGTGACGAAGAGAATCGTCAGGCGCTTCTTCGTTGCGATTTCGGTCAGCAGGGCTTGCAGGTGCAGGCGGGTGATGGCGTCGAGCGCGCCGAACGGCTCATCAAGCAGCAGAAGCGGTTTGCCTGTCTGCAGCGTCCGCACAAGCGCCGCACGCTGCCGCTGCCCGCCGGAGCATTCGTCTGGGCGGCGATTCAGCAGGTCGCGCAGCCCGCACGCAGCAATGTCGCTGACGGCGGATTTCAGCGCTGCTTGCCGCCGCGTGCCATGAAGTGTTTTGGGGAGGACGATGTTATCTGCAATCGTCCGCCACGGCAGGAGCAAATCTTTTTGCAGCATGTAGCCGGTCAGACCGGGGCGCAGGAGCATGGATTCGCCTTGCAGCCGGATGTCGCCGCAATCCGGCTGCATCAGCCCGGCGATGAGGTTGAAGAGGGTGGATTTTCCGCAGCCGCTGGGCCCCAAGATGGAGAGAAACTGCCCCTTCTGCAAGGAAAAAGAGACATCCTGAATGGCGGCGACGGTGGATTCATCGGTGGAGAAGTGTTTGGTGAGGTGTGCAACCTCGAAATAAGGTGTAGGCATGGCGTCACTCCCTTTCTTGCAGGGGGAAATGCCCCTGCCCTCCAATGGTAGAATATGTGGAGGAGGGAAAAGGGGAAGGGCGGGGGAAAGAAAAATTTACGGGAGGGGGAGTATGGAGAAGCGACCAAGCCGGGCAGCCCAAAAAGGGTCAAGGGACAATGTCCCTTGCAGGGTCAAGGGGCGGCGCCCCTTGTGGGGCTTGGGGCAACGCCCCAACTGCTGCACCGTTAGACCAGTTATGCCAAACGCGACAATTCCGCTCCACGAGCGCTGAACAGCGAAGCGCTTTCAGCGCAGCGGTTGTATCTTTGCGCGTCCGCAGACGCGCCCCCCAATCAGCATTACCCATAACCTGCACATTGTCGCGCCGATGGGCGCGACCGGATAGCATGGCAAAACAAAAGCCCTGCGTGAACAGCGCCGAAGCAGCTGCGCACGTAGGGCAAGAGAAGGATGATAGATTACATCTGATATTATTTCCCAATGCATCTGGAAATAGTGTGGAATTTCCCAAAAACAAGCACATCAAAAAACCCTGCGGTTTGAACCCGCAGGGCAGTTTTTATAGGGAAAGAAGAACTCAGACCTTCCAAATCTCCTTCGCGTACTGCGCAATCGTGCGGTCGGAGGAGAACATGCCTGCGCTGGCGATGTTCATCAGGCACTTGCGCGCGAAGGACAACTCGTCGCGGTAATCGCGGTTGACCGCCAGTTTCGCGTCCACATAGCTGTGGAAGTCGTGGAGGATGAAGTAGTGGTCGGGCTTGTGCCAGCTTGCGCCCAGCAGCAGGGAAGACACCAGCTCCTTGATGGAGCCGTCCGGGTCGGGGAAGGTGCCGTCCACCATCGTGTCCAGCACGCGCGCAATTTCCTTGTCGGCCTTGTAAATCGCGCGCGGGTCGTAGCCGTTCTTCTTCAGCGCGTTGATTTCTTCAACCGTCGCACCGAAAATGTACTCGTTCTCGCGGCCTGCCTGCTCGGTAATCTCGACGTTTGCGCCGTCATATGTTCCCAGCGTGACTGCGCCGTTGAGCATCAGCTTCATGTTGCCCGTGCCAGACGCTTCCGTGCCGGCGGTGGAAATCTGCTCGGACACATCCGCTGCGGGAATCAGCTTCTCCGCCCACGAGCAGTTGTAGTTGTGCACGAACACCACCTTCAGCAGGGAAGAGGTGTCAGGGTCGTTATTCACCATGTCGGCGACCATGTTGGTCAGGTGGATAATCGCCTTGGCGCGCGCATAGCCCGGCGCAGCCTTCGCACCGAAGATGAACGCCGTGGGGGTGAAGTCGGTCAGCGTGCCGTCCTTGAGGCAGAAATACAGGTGCAGGATGGACATGGTGTTCATCAGCTGGCGCTTGTATTCATGCAGGCGCTTCACCTGAATGTCGAAAATCATGTTCGGGTGAAGCTTCACGCCCTCGCGTTTCTCAATCTCGGCGGCAAGCTGCGCTTTCTTTTCCTTCTTCACGGCGATGAACTCGCGGCACAGGTCGTCGCTGATCTGCGGCTTCAGCGCCTCCAGCTTGTCCAAATCGGTCAGGAAGCCGCTGCCGATGTGCTTCTCAATCAGCGCGGTCAGTTCCGGATTGCACAGCCCCAGCCAGCGGCGCTGCGTGATGCCGTTCGTCTTGTTCTGGAAGCGCTCCGGGTACAGCGCGTACCAATCCGCAAACACGTCGTCCTTGAGGATTTCGGTATGAATCGCGGCGACGCCGTTCGTGGCGACGGTCGCATAAACCGCCAGCTGCGCCATATGCACCTGATTGTTCCAGATGATGCAGCGGGTTGCCTTGACCTCCGCACCGCGTGCAGCCATGTCCGCCTTGAACTTTGCATCGATTTTGCGGATGATGGCAACAAGCTCCGGGCAGACGCTTGCAAGCAGCGCCAAATCCCACTTTTCCAGCGCTTCCTGCATCACGGTGTGGTTTGTGTACGCAAAGACGTTGCGGACAATCTCAAACGCCGCGTCGAACGTGAAGCCATCTTCCATCAGCAGGCGGGTCAGCTCCGGAATCGCCATGACCGGGTGCGTGTCATTCAGCTGCACGGTGTGCTCCTCGGCGAACCACGCGTAATCATCGCCGTGACGCTTCTTGTAGGCGCGCAGCATATCCTGCAGGGACGCACTGACCAGCACATACTGCTGCTTGATGCGCATCTGCTTGCCTTCGCGGCGGTCGTCGTTGGGGTAAAGGAACTTGGTGATGTCCTCCGCCTTGTTCTTGTCGGCGGATGCCTGCGCGTAATGCTGATTGTTGAAAGCAGTGAAGTCGATTTCGTGCAGGGATTCGGTCTGCCACAGGCGCAGCGTGCCGATGTTCTTTGCGCCATAGCCGATAATCGGCATGTCGTAGGGGACAGCCAGCACGTCGCCGGTCTTCATTTTCACGACGACTGCCTGGTCAACGCGGCGGATGCTCCACGGGTCGCCGAAGCGGCTCCAATCGTCCGGCTCTTCGTGCTGATAGCCGTTGACAAATGTCTGCTTGAACAGACCGTAGCGGTAGCGCAGCCCGTAGCCGGTCAGCGGGACGTTCGTCGTGACCGCGGAATCAAGGAAGCAAGCTGCCAGACGGCCCAAACCGCCGTTGCCGAACGCATCGTCCTCAATGTCTTCCAGAATCGCGATGTCAACGCCTTTTTCCGCCAGCAGCGCCTTCACGTCGTCCAGCAGCCCAAGGCAGAACAGGTTGTTGTACACCATGCGGCCGACGAGGTATTCTGCCGACAGGTAGTACGCCTGCCGATGCGCCTGCCGTTTCGCTTCGCACTTGACCCAAGTGGGGGTGAGCGCGTTCATGGCGGCGGTGGACAGGGCATTGTGCAGCTGTGTCGCGGAGGCTTCCGCAAGGGTGATGTGGTCGTTCTGCAGCAGCAGCGATTCGGTCTGCCGAAGCAGTTCCTTGGCGTTCATCATGTTGCTCTCTCCTTTATATTCGTCGATTGATAGTGGGAATTCCACAAAATCAGATTCTCTGATATTCCTGATTCATTTCGCGCAGATGGCGGGCGACATCCTCCGTCGCGGCGCCGGGCTTCATGCGCCATGCCCAGTTGCCGCCGATGGTGCCGGGTAGGTTCATGCGGGCTTCGCTGCCCAGATGCAGCACATCCTGCACCGGCACAACCGCCATGCAGCACGGGGAAGACAGCACGCAGCGGATGAAGGCTTCCACACCATCGTCCGTGCCGTCAAAGTGCAGGTAGTCCTTCGCGGCTTTGAGCGTGGTTTCGTCGGCGGTGGCAATCCACCCAGCGGTGGTGTCATTGTCGTGCGTGCCGGTGTAGGCGACGTAGTTCTCCGACCAGTTGCCGGGGAAGTGCTGGTTGCCGTCCGCATCGCCGCCGAAGCCGAACGTCGCCACCTTCATGCCCGGATAGCCGACGAATTTCAGCAATTCACGCACACGGTCGCTCTGTACGCCGAGGTCCTCCGCCACAACGCGCAGATTCGGCAGCTCCTTCTTCAGGCGGCGGAACAGCTTCTTGCCCGGCCCGACAATCCACTTGCCGCTGCGGGCGTTCGGCGCACCGTAGGGGATGGAGTAGTAGTTCGCAAAGCCGATGAAGTGGTCAACGCGCACAATGTCGTAGAGCTTGCTCATGCCGCGCATCCGCTCCACCCACCAGTCGTAGCGGCGGAAGAACAGGTACGTCCAGCGGTAGAGCGGATTGCCCCACATCTGCCCATCAGCGGAGAAGTAGTCCGGCGGCACACCCGCGACGCGCTTCGGCGCACGGTTCTTGTCCAGTTGGAAAACCTCCGGCTGCGTCCATGTGTCCGCGCTGTCCTCAGCGACGTAAATCGGCATGTCGCCGAAAAGCTCAATCCCCTTGCTGTTGCAGTATGCCTTGAATTCCTTCCACTGGCGGAAGAAAATGAACTGGCAGAAGACGTGGTAGCGCACATCCTCGTCGAGCATCATGCGGTATTGCAGCAGCGATTCCTTCCTGCGCATCTTGATGCCCTCGTCTGGCCACTGACGCCACATGACGCCGCCGAAATGCTGCTTGACGGCGGTGAACAGCGCGAAGTCGCTCACCCAGCGCTCGTCACGCAGAAATTGGCGAATCTCCGGCAGAAGTCCCTTTTCGCTCTGATGGAACGCTTTGCGCAGCAGCTTCTCCTTGTTCTCGCGCACTTGGTCAAATTCCACCCGCTCATCCTGCGTGGGCACAAATTCTTCACCGGGGTCAAGCGTCAGCAGACCATCCGCCACCAGCTTCTCGGTGGAAATCAGCATTGGATTGCCCGCGTGGACGCTGAAAGACTGGTAAGGAGATTCGCCGTAGCCGGTCGGTCCCATCGGCAACACCTGCCACAGCTTCATGCCGCTTGCTTCCAGAAAGTCCGCAAACGCATAGGCTTCCTTGCCCAGACTGCCGATGCCGCCTGCACCGGGCAGGGAAGAAATGTGCATCAAAATACCGCTTTTGCGCATGAGTCGAGTCCATCCTTTCGGGAAAAATGGAGAAATCGGAAACGTTTCCGAAAATCGTGGAAAGAAATGCGGGTTTTTCATCCCGCATTCTTGTTCAAGGAAGAAGATTCGCTGTCAAACGCGAAAATCCTGCTGATTTCGGGGAAAAAGTTTACGGTAAACGTACGATTATGCCCGACAGCGGCGGCAGATTCGCCGTACCATCCGCAAATGCCGCACCGCCGATGCCGCCCAGCAGCTCCGCACCGCACAGCACATCCAGCGAGACGGTCAGCGTATCTTTCTGGCTGACATTGCTGATGATGGCGACGGTGCTGCCCGCGTCGGTCACAGTGTAGGCGCAAATTGCGTCATTGCCGCCGTCCAGCGCGGTCATTTCGCCGCGGGTCAGCTCGGGCGCGAGATTGCGCAGGGCAATCAGCTGGCGATACCAGTTCAGCAGGCTGTCCGGGTCGCTGTCCTGCTCCGCCACGCCGTCTGTCAAGCGCTGGGCTTGGTCGGCAGCGGCGGGCGCTTTGCACTGCGTGGCTGCGTCGCTTGACCACACCATCGGCAGGCGTTTGTTTTCGTCGCTCCCGGAGCCGGACATGCCCAGTTCTTCGCCATAGTAGACGGTTGGGACACCCGGCATGAGCAGATACAGCAGTGCGGCGGCTTTTTCGTTCGGTACCTTGGAGCGGAGCATCCCGCGTGCGCGCGCCATATCGTGGTTGCTCACAAACGGCGCGTCCACCGAAGCCGGAGAGACGGCGCGGATTCGTGCGTTCCAGTCCGCCTGCGCAGAGGCGACGGTGCTGCTTTTGCCCGCCAGCGCTGCTTTCACGAAGCGCCCGGTGCTGTCCGAGGCGGGGAAGTTGAACAGGCTGTCAATGCCGCTTTCGTAGAGGGTCAGAATGGTTGCTTCGTCCGTCCATGCTTCGCCAACGAGGTAGCAGTCCGGGTCGTTCGCTTTCGCCGTTTCACAAACGAAGCGCAGGAAATCAGCGGTGGAGGCGTTTGCACCCGTGTAGTAGCTGGTCACGGCATCCAGCCGGAAGCCGCCCACGCCATGCGACTGCCAGAACGTGATGATTTTGGCGAACTCCGCCCGCAGCGATTCGCTGTCAAGGTTGAAATCCGGCATGTGACTGCCGAACTGCCCTTCATACCACCACGAACAGCCGCTGATTTTGTGCCGCGCGTTCCCTTCCTCCGGGTAAAAAACGTACCAGTCGGTCGTTTCGCCCGTACGAGAGAAGAATTTGTCGTCGCACGCCGCGAGAAACCACGGATGCGAACTTGACGAGTGGTTCAGCACCAAATCAAGGATGACGCGGATGCCGCGCTCCTTGCAGGCGGCGGTCAGGCGGTCGAAGTCATCAAGCGTGCCGTAAGACGGGTCAACAGCGTAGTAATCCAGCACATCGTACTTGTGATAGCTGGGGGAGGGGTGGATAGGCATGAGCCAAATCTGCCGCACGCCCAGCGACTGCAAGTAGTCCAGCCGGTCGATGATGCCCTGCAAATCCCCGATGCCGTCGCCGTTGGAGTCTTGGAAGGACGCAACGAAGATTTCATAGGTGACACCGAGGGCGGGTTCTTCTGCGGATGCAGCAGGGAGAAGCCCTATGAGCAGCAGGGACAAAATCAGCGAAAGCAACTTGCGCATAAGGCTCCTCCTTGCAGTAAACGAATTAACACGCGGACACAGTATGCAGCTGCGACCAACTCAATCGCGCGAAAGGGTCAAGGGAGGAACTCCCTTGCGGAGTCCAGAGGCAGAGTCTCTGGCGTCACCCCTTCACCGAACCGCCCGTGATGCCTTCGACGTAGAACTTCTGCATGATGACGAAGAGGATGGAAATCGGAATGGAAACGATGACGCCGCCGGCGCAGAACTGCGCGAAGTAGTTGTTGCGGTTCACCTTGTCCACCATCGAGAACAGTCCCAGCGCGACGGTCTTGTTGGCCGCCGTGCCGCTGGTCATCATCAGGTCAGCAAACACGAAGTCCATCCACGGCGCGAGGAAAGAGTTGATAACCGTGTAGACGATAATCGGCTTGGACAGCGGCAGAATGATTTTCCAGAAAACGGTGAATTCATTCGCGCCTTCCAGATACGCCGATTCACGCAGGGACTTGCTCACCGTGTCGAAGAAGCCCTTCGCAATCAGGTAGCCCATGCCCGAACCCGCGCTGTACACGATAATCAAGCCTGTCAGCGTGCCGGTCAGCCCGAACTGCTTCATGATGAAGTAAACCGCGATCATGCTCAGGAAGCCGGGGAAGAGGTTCAGGATGATAGCGATATTCATCAGCGGCTTGCGCGCCTTGAAGCGCATACACGACATCGCGTACGCCACCATCAGCACGAACAGCGTCGAAATGACGCAGGTGAAGCAGGCAACGATGAACGTGTTGAGCATCCACTGCGGGAACTGGTTGACCGAGTCGGGCGAAAGCAGCGCCTTGTAATGGTCAAGCGTGTACGCTTTGGGGAAGAACGTCGAGAGGTTCGGCCCCTTGTCCACGCCGAAGGATGTGACAACCAGCCACAGAATCGGAATCAGCCAGAAGGCGGCAAGCAGCGCCAGCACAACGTGGCGAGCCGTTAGCTTGGCAACCTTCGCGGGTGTCATGCGGTGTTTGTCGTGATAACGGAGCGCCTCGGCTTTGATGGCGGCTTCCTCGCGCGCCAATGCCGCGTGCTTCTCCTGCTCCGGCAGATGGTCATATTTCGTCGTACTCACTGGAAGCTCTCCTCCTTATCGCCCTTAATCATGCGGCTGAAGGCGACCAGCGTCAGAACCGCGCAGACCACGAAAACCAGAATGCCGATGACCGATGCCATCTTGTAGTTGCTCTGATCCTGTGTCAGGCGGTACAGCCACGTCACCAGCAGGTCAACTTCGTTCGCGTTCGCGTTGGCCATCAGCTGGTCGGACGTGGTGTACACGTCGCGGCTGAGCAGCCAGATAACGTTGAAGTTGTTGATATTCGCCACCAGCGAGTTGACCAGCGACGGCCCGGTGATGAAGAGAATGTACGGCATGGTGATGGACTTGAACGACTGCCACGCGTTCGCACCGTCAATCTTCGCCGCCTCAATCAGCTCCGTCGGGATGTTCATCAGGATGCCGGTCGCAATCAGCATCTGATAGGGGATGCCGACCCAGATGTTGATGAGGATAATCATCGGGCGCGCCCACGCGGGGTGGGTAAGGAACGGGATGAAGTTCGCCGTCGGAATCGCGCCGATGGAGTAGAGCCAGTCGGTCAGGCCGATGTTCTTGCAGATGGTGTTGACGATGCCGAGGTCCGCGAAGAAGTTACGAACCAGCAGCAGGGAAACGAACTGCGGCACAGCCATCGCGACCATGAAGCAGGTGCGCCAGAACTTCTTGCCCTTTGTGTTGCGGTTGTTGATGAACATGGCCATCAGGATGCCGCCGATATAGCAGGTGATGGTGGCCAGCACCGCCCACACAAGCGTCCATGCCAGCACGCGCACGAAAGCGTAGCCGAACGAGCTGTCTGCGGTCAAGGCGGTGAGCTTGCTGAAGTTCTCCAGCCCGACCCATGTGAACAGCTTTGCCGGGGGCAGGTGGTTGCGGTCATAATTCGTGAAGCCGATGAGAATCATGACAATCAGCGGGATGATGGTGAACAGCACCACGCCCAGCACCGGCAGCGTCAGCAGCGTGCGGTGGAACTTCTTGTCCAGCGCGTCGCTCAAGTCGTCGCGGAAGCTGTTGACATGCTTGCCGCTCTTGGCAGTGACTTCCACTTCCCGCGCATTGCGCAGATTGCGCATCCACAGCACAATAGCCGTAATCAGCAGAATTACGCCCAAGACACCGAAAAGCAGGATAAGAAAGGAGTTGTCATAGTCGTTGAACTCGTTCTTCATCGTTTCCGGGTTGAAGACACGCTTCTGCTGCACTGTGCCCAGCGTGGACAGCTTGCTCATGTAGGGGAAGAAGAAGGTGGGGAAGACGATGATGATGGCGGCTTCCAGCAGGCAGAGGAGGAAGCCCTTCAGGTACTGCTTGCGCGCAAAGCAGCTTGCACCGCAGAGAAGCGCAGACAGCTTGACGAAAATGTCGCCCTCGACAAAGGCTTTGAATGGACTGGTGAAAAACTCTGCGATGCCTTCAAAGAACCGAGCGATGCCCGACTTCTTCTTGGCGACGGTCTGACTCATAGCATCCGCGCTCCTTCATTATTGTTCCTTGTTCCGGAAATAAAGAACGCCGCTCCGCTCAACTGTGAAGAAAAGCGGAGCGGCTGAGTTTCCTTTACAGAGCCGGATTACAGGTCGCCGGCAGCGGTGATGCCCGCCACAGCGTTGTCCAGCAGGGTCTGCAGGTCGATGCCGTCAGGATTGCCGTTCACCAGAATCTTGCCCAGCGCAGCGGCGGGATCCCAGTACTTGTTGCCAACACGCTGCACGGTAGCGTACGCGGACTGAGCAGCCAGCGCAGCAATCGCGGGCGCAGCCTGAACCTTTTCAGAAGCGGCAGCATTCACATTGGACGGACCCTGACCGCGCATTTCAAAGCGGGCAACCTGGCTCTCTTCGTTGGTCATGTATTCCGCAAACATCATTGCGTCGCCAACATTCTGGGAGTAGGGATTCACGCCCACCAGCTTGAAGCCGGCGAAGGAAGCCATCTGCACCTGCTGACCAGCAACCGTGTAGGTGGGCAGCTTGCAGGCCGCGTAGTTCTCGCCCCATGCTTCCTGCGCAGCGTTCGCGTTCCAAGTGCCGGACACGCCCGCGATGATGGAGCCGTCCTTCACGCCCGCCACGAAGGGATCGGAATCCGCTTCACGGAAGCCGGGGTTGGAGGTGATGGCCAGCAGCGCTTCCACAACCTGCACACCGGTAATATCGGTGTCGGTCGCGTTCCAGTTGCAGGTGTTGGTCACACCGTCATCAGTGACGTGCATGTCCAAACCGGCGCCCTTGAAGAAGGAGTACAGGTACCAGGCGTTGCTCATCGGGAAGCCGACATACTTGCCGACAGAGGCGGCTTTCGCCATCATGCCGTCCAGCGTCTGCACGTCTTCCTCGGTGAAGTATTCCTTGTTGTAGAACATGAAGTAGCCGTTGTCAGCGGTTGCCGGATAGGCATAGAGCTGACCGTCTGCGCCGGTGGATGCCTGCACAGCGCCCGCGGAGGCACCGCCGTTTGCCGCGATGATTTCGTCCGCGTCAATCATGACGGGCTGCAGCGCCTGTGCGTTCATCAGGGAGTTGAACTGGTCGTCCGCAAAAGTGAACACGTCCGCAGCCGCTTCCACGTCGTTCAGGACGCGCTTGGAGCAGTCGCCTTCGGTCTGAATGTCCACGGAAATGTCGTAGGTCTTTTCGGGATGCGCAGCCTTGAAGTTCTCAATCACGCTGTTAATCCACGGCAGGTCGGCGTTATCGCCAACCCACACGCGCAGGGCAACCGTCTCCTCAGCGGTCGCGCAGCTGCACAGAGACAGCACCATTACAGCAGCCAGAACCATTGCCAGCAGCTTTTTCATAGGGAAGTACCTCCTCTTTTCTATCTCACACGGCTTTCCGCCGCGCGGATGACAGTTTTATGTATCACACAGCTTTTCGCTGAGAATACCGAATGCAGTATGACCGCAAAAGCGGTCTGCTATGTCCTTATCAGACGGATTCGCGCATTTGCACCTTCGCCGGAACGACGATGTGGCGCGGCGGCCGTCCGTTTTCCAGCATGTCCATCAGAACGCGGACGCTCTCGCGGGCGATTTCGTCGACGGGCTGCTCGATGGTCGTTATCCGCGGCACGAAGAATTTGCTCATCTCGATGCCGTCAAAGCCGATAACGCCTACATCCTCCGGAACACGCCGCCCCATGTCTGTCAGAGCGCGGATGACGCCCATTGCGACGGTGTCGGACATGCAGAAGACGGCGGTGGTGTCGCTTTGCGTGGCGAAAAAGGCGCGGGTGGTGTCGTAAGCGCCCTTGAGCGAAAAGCGCGTCTCGATGAAACGCTTATCCTCAAACGGCACGCCTGCCTCCTGCAAGGCTGCCATAGCGCCCGCGTAACGGAGCGCGAAGGAGTCGTCGCCGACGCGTGCACCGCCGAAAACAGCGATTTTCCGATGCCCCGCGTTCAGGAGCACCCGCATGGCCTCGTAACCCATGCGCCGGTCGTCGATAAAGACGCTGGCAGCGCGGGGAAGCGCCGTTTTGTCTGCGTTGACGGTTGCGAAGACCATGGGCAAATCCATTCCCTCCAGCACCTGTGCGCGTTCGTCGATGCGGCTGCCCACAAAGATGAAGCCGTTGACGCGCTTTTCGTGCCAGAGCTGCACGGCGGTTTGGAATTCGTCCGCTTTCTCGTCGATGAACTCGGTCAGAAAGGCGGGGGTCAGACCGTGCGTGTATTGAAGCATCGCCTCTGCAAGCGAATTCAGGAACGGGTTTTCTCTGCCGCGCAGAATCAGCGCGATGGTTTCCGTATCCGCCTGCTTGAGACTGCGCGCGTTGGCGTTGCCGACAAAATGACATTCCGCCATGACCTGCTCAACCTTTTCGCGTGTCTGCGGATTCACATCCGGTCGGTGATTCAGCACGCGGGAAACGGTCGTGACACTGACGCCGGAAAGTCGCGCAATATCGCGGATGGTGTAGATTTTCAACCGCAGCGCTCCTTCCTGCTTCCAATGGCGGTCATTGATAGGAAACGGTGTCGGTAACGTTTCCAACTGTCTGTATCATACCACAGACCGGAAACGTTGTCAATAGGGAAATGAGAAAAAACTGCACTTTTTTTTGACAGAAAGCCCATTGTACGCGCTGGGCGATAATCGACCACTGCGCTTTTTCCGGCTTTTTTCCATGAATCCCTTTACGAACCGGGAAAAATCCGATATAATAGGGAACATCACAGAACAGGGAGGTCGGGGACGAATGCGATTCACAAAGATGCAGGGCATCGGCAATGACTATGTGTATGTCAACTGCTTTGAGGAGCATGTGGAGAACCCGTCAGAGCTGGCGAAACAGATGAGCCGCCGCCATTACGGGGTCGGCAGCGACGGACTGATTCTGATCTGCCCGTCGGACGTGGCGGATTTTGAGATGAAGATGTACAACGCCGATGGCTCGAACGGTGGCATGTGCGGCAACGGCGCGCGCTGCATCGGCAAGTATGTCTACGACCGCGGCTTGACGGACAAGACGACGGTCAGCCTGATGACGGATTCGGGGCTGAAAATCCTGAACCTGAACGTCAAAGACGGAAAAGTACAAACAGTGCGCGTCGATATGGGAATGCCGGAACTGTTTCCGCCCCAAATCCCGGTGGATTTGCCGGGCGAGGTCGTCATGGGGCATCGGCTGAATGTCGGCAGCGCGACGTACGAAATCCACTGCGTGTCGATGGGCAATCCGCACTGCGTGATTTTCGTCCGCGACCCGGATTATGTGGATTTGGAACAGATTGGCCCGCTGCTGGAGAACAACGCGATTTTTCCGCAGCGCGCGAATGTCGAGTTCGTGCAGGTTGTCTCCCGCGATCACCTGCGGATGCGCGTGTGGGAGCGCGGCGCGGGGGAGACGCTGGCGTGCGGCACGGGCGCGTGTGCATCGATTGTCGCGGCGGTGATGACGGGCCGCGCCGACCGCCATGTTGTGATGGATTTGCTCGGCGGCTCGTTGACGCTGGACTGGTCACCCGACGACGGTCACGTCTATCAAGAAGGAACAGCACAGTTCGTCTTTGACGGCGAGTGGCTGGGGGAGTAAAACCGGGCATATCCCATATATAATATGTAGAAAGGTAGATAGCTATGTTTCATATCAACGATTATTTTACCCGCCTGCCGGGGTCGTACCTGTTTGCGGAAATCGCTCGCCGCGTGAAGGCGTACAGCGCCGCGCATCCCGATGCGGACATCATCCGTCTGGGCATCGGCGACGTCACCCGCCCGCTGGCACCCGCCGTCATCGACGCGATGCACAAGGCGGTCAGCGAAATGGGTGTGCAGGAGACATTCCACGGCTACGGCCCGGATTACGGCTATGACTTCCTCGTCAACGCCATCCGCGAGCATGATTATGCCAGCCGCGGCGTGCAGGTTGATTTCGACGAGGTGTTCATTTCCGACGGCGCGAAGTGCGACGTGGGCAACATTCAGGAACTGTTCAGCGCCGATGCGGTGATTGCCGTCACCGACCCGGTGTACCCGGTGTATGTCGATTCCAACGCCATGGCGGGCCGCGCTGGCGAGTATGCTGACGGCAAGTGGGATCGGCTGGTCTACCTGCCCTGCAACGCGGAAAACGGCTTTGTGCCCGCGCTGCCGGATAAGCCTGTGGATGTGATTTACCTCTGCTACCCCAACAACCCGACTGGCACGGTGCTGAACCGCGAGCAGCTGACGAAGTGGGTGAACTACGCCCGCGAGAACGGCGCGCTGATTATCTACGATGCGGCATACCGCGCGTTCGTGTCCACGCCGGATATTCCGCTGTCTATCTACGAGATTGACGGCGCGAAGGAGTGCGCCATCGAGTGCAATTCCTTCTCCAAGACGGCGGGATTCACGGGCACGCGCTGCGGCTACACGGTTGTTCCGCACGCGGTGAAGGGGCTGAATGCCAAGGGAGAGCCGGTGGAGATGAACGCGCTGTGGAAGCGCCGCATGTCCACCAAGTTCAACGGCGTCAGCTACCCCGTGCAGCGCGCTGCGGCGGCGGTGTACACCGAGGAAGGGCAGAAGCAGATCCAGGAGACGATTGCCTACTACATGCGCAACGCCAAGATTATCCGCGAGGGTCTGACGGCAGCGGGCATCACCGTGTTTGGCGGGGTGGATGCGCCGTATATCTGGCTGAAGGTTCCGGCAGGCATGGACAGCTGGACGTTCTTTGACCGTCTGCTGGATGAATGCCACATCGTGGGCACGCCGGGTTCGGGCTTCGGACCGAGCGGCGAGGGTTACTTCCGCCTGACCGCGTTCAACACGCTGGAAAAGACGGAACAGGCGGTCGAGCGCATCCGCAACTGGAAAATTTAAGGCACCACCGCACAATTCGGCGGCGCGGCTGGCGCTGTCTTTTCCGCCATCTGCGGCATGCAAATTCCTCGATTTACCGCCAGTAAATCTTCGAAATTTGCATTTGCATCTGACGAAAAAATCCATTCGCCAGCCGACCACCTCATTTGTGCGGTGTTACCTTATACTATTTCCAAATGAGAATGCGCCAAGATGCGAAGTGAATTTTTCATTCTGGCTAACGGGAGTGAAACGCAGCGTAGCAGCGCTACGCTAAGTGGAACGACCGGACGCCAGAAGGGAAAAGGCACGAGCAGCTGGTGCAGGCGAATTTGGAAATAGTATTAACATAAAAACGGCACTGCCTTTCCTGAAAACAGGGGGGGACAGTGCCGTCTTTTGATATGCTGGATAGCTTTTCACCCACAATTGCTCATTCCGAATTCCGCATTACTTACGCTTCCGCCTTCTTCAGCGTCGGATGGAACAGCCGGCTGCGGTGGTACGCAATCGCCTCCAGCGCCGAACAGAGCATCCACCCTACCGGGTACGCCAGCGCAACAATGACGAAGCGCAGCTGTTCATCCGCAATCATCGTTGTGGCGAGATAGAGGTAGATTTGGCGGAATACGACGAACGAGAACAGCATGATAACCGTCGGAACCACCGATTCGCCGATGCCGCGCAGTGCGCCCGCGTACATCTGGTTGAACGAAATGACAAGGTAGAAGGGCGTGATGATATACAGGAAGCGCGCCCCGAAGGAAATGACCGCCTCCGACGGGGAAATAATCGACAGCAGCGGGCGCGCCAGCAGTATCACGCCGACAGCGCACACGCCCATGCACCCCAGCGACAGCAGGATGCCTGTGCGAACGCCTTTGCGCGCGCGCTCCGGCTGCTGCGCGCCCCAGTTCTGCGCCACGAATGTCGTCGAGGCTTGCCCAATTGCCGTCGTGGGCACCATCAGGAACATGTCGATGCGGTTGTACGCCGCCCAGCCCGATGCGCTCAGGTCACCAAGGTCGTTGATGTACGCCTGTACGAACACGTTCGAGAACGAGGTCAGACCCTGCTGGATGCTCGCGGGCAGGCCGATAATCAGGATTTCCTTCATCGTCCTCCCGTCGACGTGCAGCTTGCTCCACCGCAGCCCGAAGGACGCGTTCTCCTTCGTCAGCACATACAGCACGAGTACCGCGCTTGCCGCCTGTGCGATAATCGTCGCATACGCCACACCTGCCACACCCATGTGGAAGCAGATGACGAACAGCAGGTCCAGCACGGTGTTGACGACCGCGGAGAAAACGAGAAAGTACAGCGGCCGCCGCGAGTCGCCCACGGCGCGCAGAATCGCGCTGCCCATGTTGTAAATCAGCAGTCCCGCAATGCCTGCAAAGTAGATGGTCAGGTACTCGGTTGCTTCCGCCAGCATGGAATCCGGCGTGCGCATCAGCTGCAAACTTGGCTTTACAATTGCCACGCCGACCACCGTCGCCACGATGCACAGCAGGAACGTCATCAGCATCGTCGTATGTACCGCTTTGCTGATGCGCTCATGGTTTTTCGCGCCGTACGCCTGACTGATGACTGCCCCGGCGCCAAGCGACAGACCGTTGCATACGCCGATGAGCATGTTAATAATGTTGCCCGTTGAGCCGACTGCCCCCAGCGCCGTTTCCCCAACGAAATTGCCTACCACGATACTGTCCACCGCGCTGTACAGCTGCTGGAAGAGCAACCCGACGGTCAGCGGCAGCGCGAAATCAATATATTGCCGCAGAATATTGCCCTGCGTCATGTCGGCATCCCTGCCGCGTGCGCGTGTCATGAAAGTACGTCCCTCCTTGCGTATACATCATCAGCATAGCACGATGCCGCCAGCGCGTCAAGGGAGGGGCGGATTCAGTTGCGGAATTAGAAGGTTTTGCGTCTGCAATCTTTCCGGGAGGGAATGCGCCTTGCAATGCCGCGGACGGCGAGGGCAGTTTTGCCATCAGGTATTGGCATACGACGGCGCTGGATTGTAAAAGCAGTGATTGCCAATGCGAATTTGAAAATACCCCACGCTCGACGGGAAATTGTTCGGACATGTGGAAGAATACGGGTTGAAGAACCACAGCGCTTCCCAGAGATTCGCCAGCCGCCCGCCCGCCATCGCCCATTCCGCAATTTCGTAGTGAACGTTTGTCGGATTCATATTGTAGACGTTTTGCAGGTTCGTCCGGCCGGATAGCGTCGTGCGGACGCAGTTGAACTGACCGTCCTGATAGATGACGGCGGGGATGGTATTGTAGCGCCCGTATTCCCCGACGCTGGTGCGGACGCGGTTCATGACCACGCTCGCGACGGCTTTCATGCCGTTGTCACCTTCGCCGCCGGCTTCGCACTGGATGAGACGCGCAAAAAGTTCCAAGTCTGTCATGCTGGGTTCACCTCCGATGGAGGGGATATGAGGGAAAATCGCAGTTTAGAACAGGCGTGATTGGCAGAACTGCCGCTGCTATGAATGACAGTTAGATATAGCAAACTTGCAATTCGCCGCGAAAATTCGCTGAAAACCATCAAAATCTGCATAAAAACACGGAAAGAACAGCGAAATACCTTGACGGAACAGCGCGAATCCTGTACAATCGAGCATGTGGTGAACAACGGCGTTCATGCCACGCAGATGGGGAAGACTCCCTGCCTTTGAACAGGTGGAGTATGCCCTGTGCGCGGCATGAGCGCCTTTTTGCATCTCTTTTCGGCAGACAGCATAAACGCCGGAAAGACAACTCGAAGGAGGTTTCAGCCATGATTGATACGCGGGATTCATCCCTTTTCGGCACACGCAATCCGATGGAAGGGGAGGTGCGCATTCCCAGCGGGTGCGCCATCGCGGGCATTTTCCACAAGAAAGGCGGCAAAATCGGCGGCGATACCATCATCCGAGCGATGGAACCCATGCACGACCGCTCCAACGGGTTGGGCGGCGGCTTCGCAGGGTATGGCATTTATCCTGATTTTGCGGACTGCTATGCCTTCCATATGTTCTACGACAATGAGTCCGCGCGGGATGACTGCGAGCATTACCTGAAGCGCTTCTTCGATATTCACAGCATGTCCGTCATGCCGACGCGCCCGATGCGCGAAATTACCGATCCGCCGATTATCTGGCGCTACTTCGTCACCCCGAAGGCGTGGCGCTGTCAGGAAGAGGCGATGGATGAGGATGCGTTCACGGCGGCGCATGTGCTGCACGTCAATGTCAACATCCCCGGCGCGTTCATCTTCTCCTCCGGCAAGAACATGGGCGTCTTCAAGGGCGTTGGCTACCCGGAGGACATGGGGCGCTTCTTCCGCCTGGAGGAATACGCCGCGACGTGCTGGACGGCGCACGGGCGCTATCCGACGAACACCCCCGGCTGGTGGGGCGGCGCGCACCCGTTCACGCTGCTGGACGTGTCCGTCGTCCACAATGGCGAAATCTCCTCCTACGACGCGAACCGCCGCTGCATGGAGATGTACGGCTACACCTGCACGCTGATGACCGACACCGAGGTCATTGCGTACATGATTGACTACCTCGTGCGCAAGCAGGGCTTGACGTATTCGGAAGCGGCGAATGTGCTGGCGGCGCCGTTCTGGTCGACGATTGAGCACATGCCGGAGGAAGAGAAAAAACGGATGCTGCTTTTGCGCCAGCGTTTTCCGTCGATGCTCATCAACGGGCCGTTCTCCATCCTCGTCGGTTTCACCGGCGGCATGATGGCGCTCAATGACCGTTTGAAGCTGCGGTCGATGGTCGTCGCGGAGACGGAAGACATGGCGTATGTCGCCAGCGAAGAATGTGCGATTCGCCGCATTGCCCCGGATGTTACGAACGTCTGGGCGCCGCGCGGCGGTCAGCCTGTCATTTTTACCACGGAAGGGGGTCGCGCCTGATGGCTGTGGATTTTTTCTATCCCGCGTATGAGGTGGTGCGCAACCAGGACCGCTGCATCACCTGCCGCGTCTGCGAACGCCAATGCGCCAACAAGGTACATCAGTATGACGCGGAACTGGGGCTGATGATTTCCGACGAAAGCGCGTGCGTCAACTGCCAGCGCTGTGTGTCGCTCTGCCCGACCCGCGCGCTGAAAATCGTCAAGACCGACAACACATTCAAGGATAACGTCAACTACACCGCGCAGGCGATGACGGAAATCTACCGTCAGGCGCAGTCGGGCGGCGTGCTCTTGTCCGCGATGGGCAATCCCGCGCCGCTGCCTGTCTACTGGGATAAGCTGCTGATTAACGCCTCGCAGGTCACGAACCCGTCCATTGACCCGCTGCGTGAGCCGATGGAGACGCGCGTCTATCTCGGCAGCCGTCCCGAAGGCATCCGCCGCGACAAGGACGGCAAGCTCATCGACGACACGCCGCCCCAGCTCAAGCTCGAAGTGCCGATTATGTTCTCCGCCATGTCTTACGGCTCGATTAGCTATAACGCGCATGAGTCCCTCGCGCGTGCGGCGGAGAAGCTCGGAACGTATTACAACACCGGCGAAGGCGGCTTGCATCAGGACTTCTACAAGTACGGCGAACACACGATTGTGCAGGTTGCGTCGGGGCGCTTCGGCGTCAATCACGATTACCTGAACGCGGGCGCGGCGATTGAAATCAAGATGGGGCAGGGCGCGAAGCCGGGCATCGGCGGGCATCTGCCGGGCAGGAAGATTGTGGCGGATATTGCCAAAACACGCATGATTCCCGAAGGCTCGGACGCGATTTCCCCTGCGCCGCACCATGATATTTACTCCATCGAGGATTTGCGCCAGCTGGTTTTCTCGCTCAAGGAAGCATCGCGGTACACCAAGCCTGTCATCGTCAAGATTGCGGCGGTGCATAACGTCGCGGCGATTGCGTCCGGCATTGCGCGTTCCGGCGCGGACATCATCGCCATCGACGGCTTCCGCGGCGGCACGGGTGCTGCGCCCACCCGCATCCGCGATAACGTCGGCATCCCGATTGAACTGGCGCTCGCAGCAGTGGATACGAGATTGCGCCAAGAGGGCATCCGCGACCGCGTGAGCCTCGTCGTCGGCGGATCGATTCGTTCCAGCGCGGACGTCGTCAAGGCGATTGCCCTCGGCGCGGACGCGGTGTATATCGCCACCTCGGCGCTGATGGCGCTGGGCTGCCACCTGTGCCGCTCCTGCCAGACAGGGCGCTGCAACTGGGGCATCGCCACGCAGATTCCGGAATTGACCCAGCGCCTGAACCCCGACATGGGCTGCCAGCGGCTGGTCAACCTCATCACAGCGTGGAACCACGAAATTAAGGAAATGATGGGCGGCATGGGCATCAACTCCATCGAAGCCCTGCGCGGCAACCGCTTGATGCTGCGCGGCGTCGGGCTGAACGAGAAGGAGCTTGAAATCCTCGGCGTCAAACATGCGGGAGAGTGAGCGGCATGAAGAGAATCTACGTCAATGAAAAATGGTGCCTGGGCTGCCATCTGTGCGAATATTACTGCGCGTTCGCCAATTCCGGCAAGAGCGACATGGTCAAGGCACTCAAAAACATCCGCATTCATCCGCGCATTCACATCGAGGAGGGCGCGAACGGCGTCCACTTCGCCGTCAACTGCCGCCACTGCGCTGACCCACTGTGCGTCAAGGGCTGCATCACCGGGGCGCTGACACGGCAAAACGGCATGATCGTCATCGACGAGAACAAGTGCGTCGGCTGCTTTACCTGCATTTTGTCCTGCCCTTATGGCGCAATTGAGCCGGACGAGACGGGGCATGTGATGCAGAAGTGTGAGCTGTGCACCAAGAACGGCGCGGGCGAACCGCTGTGCGTCAAGAACTGCCCGAATCAGGCGATTGTCTACGAGGAGAGGTGAGAAGAGCGTGAAGTATGTGATTATCGGCAACGGGCCTGCGGCGGTCACGGCGGCGGAAACCATCCGGCGCGTGGATGATGCGGGCGAAATCACCCTGCTGTCCAAGGAAAACGAATTTACTTACTCCCGCCCGCTGATTTCCTACCTGCTCTGCGGCAAGACGGACGAAACCAGAATGCGCTACAAGCCGGCGGATTTCTACGCGTGCAACCGGGTGGATTTCCGCTCCGGCGTGGCGGCGGTGTCGATTGACAAGGACGAAAAGACCGTCACGGGTTCGGACGGAAATGTGTACCCCTATGACAAACTGCTGCTGGCGACGGGCGCGAAGCCGTTTGTGCCGCCGATTCCGGGGCTGGAAAGCGTACATTATCACACGTTCATGACACTCAAGGATGCACACGAGCTGGAAACGTGCCTGACGAAGAACACACGCGTACTGATTGTCGGCGCGGGCTTGATTGGCATGAAGTGTCTGGAAGGCATCCGCGACCGCGTGGCGAGCGTGACCGTCTGCGATTTGGCGAAGCAGGTACTGCCGTCGATTCTGGACGCGGAAGCTGCGCAAATGGTGCAGAAGCACTGCGAAGCGCAGGACGTGACATTCCTGCTGGGCGACAGCGCCGCGCGGTTTGAGCCGGGCAAGGCCATCATGCAGAGCGGCAAAGAGGTCGAGTTCGACGAGCTGGTGATGGCGGTGGGCGTGCGTCCTGCGACGGAGCTGGCGCAAAGCCTCGGTCTGGACGCGGCGCGCGGCATCCACACCAACGCGCAGGGCGAGACGGACATTCCGGACATTTTCGCTGCGGGCGACTGCGCAAAGTCCTTCGATGTGACGACCGACACCGAGCGTGTGCTGGCGCTGCTGCCGAACGCGACGCAGCAGGGTGAAATCTGCGGCTTGGCAATGGCAGGGAAGAGCGGCAAGAGCTTCAACGCCATCCCGATGAACGCGATGGGCATGTTTGGCTTGCACATGATTACCGCGGGCACGATGACGGGCGACGACCACATCATCCGCGAAAATGGCAGCTACAAGCGCCTCTGCACGAAGGACGACCGCCTGATGGGGTACATCCTCGTCGGCAACGTGGCGCGCGCGGGCATTTATACGGCGCTGATCCGCGAGAAAACGCCGCTTTCCAGCATCGACTTTGAACTCATGCTGGATAAGCCGCAATTGATGGCGTTCTCCCGCCGCGATCGGGCGACGCTGATGGGAGGGAGCAGACTGTGAGAATCGTAGCGGGCGACAAGCACTTCCGCGAGCTGAACGAGGAAATTAACACCTGTCCGGACGCGGAAATCGAGCTTGACAACGTGTGCGGACAGCGGTATATTTGCTCTGGGCTGTCCGGCAAAAAAGTGACGATTCACGGTATTCCGGGCAATGCGCTGTGCTGCTATCTGGACGGCTGCGACGTCGAGGTTCTCGGCAATGCGCAGGACGCCACGGGCGACACCATGAACAGCGGTACGCTGACCATCCACGGTCACTGCGGCGACGCGACGGGCTACGCCATGCGCGGCGGCACGATTCTCATCGAGGGGAACGTCGGCTATCGCGCGGGTATCCACATGAAGGCGTACCAGACGCACATTCCCGTGCTTGTCGTTGGCGGCGAAGCGGGTTCGTTCCTCGGCGAATATCAGGCGGGCGGCTACATCATCGTCCTTGGCTTGAACACGCGCGACCACGCTCCCGTCGGACGTTTTCCCGCCGCTGGGATGCACGGCGGCAAGATATTCCTGCGTACCGACTGCGATATGCCGTTCGACATTCCCGCGCAGGTGCTGTCCCACGAAGCTGATGATGCGGAAAAGACGGAAATCGCACCGTTCGTGCGGCAGTTTGCCGAGAAGTTCGGCAAGGATGCCGACGCGATTCTCGCTGACCGCTTCGTTGTCCTTGTGCCGGACAGCGCGAATCCGTATCGGTCGATGTATGTGACCAACTAATCCAAAGCAGCGGTAAAGACCAGCTACGGGAGTGCGCACCGAAGGTTTCCAAAGGGCGACCGCAGGTTTCACCTGTTTTCATGCCCTTTGGTCGCTCCCGCAGGAGCGAAATCCCTGCGCAACAAGCAAAATCAAGTCCATTAGGATAATCAAGCCAATCTCCCAACCACCATGCGCACTCTGCGCGAAACAAGGAGGTTCCCCCTATGACTGAACAGGAAGTCCTTGACTTCGTCGAAGAAAACGATGTCAAATTTATCCGTTTGGCGTTCGTCGATTTGTTCGGCACGCTCAAAAACATCTCCATCATGCCCACGCAGCTCCACCGCGCACTAAGCGGCAGCGTTTCCTTCGATGCGTCGGCGGTCAAGGGCTTCTGCGATATCAGCCATAGCGAGCTGTTCCTGCGCCCTGACCCGAAGACCATCACCCTCTTGCCGTGGCGTCCGCAGACGGGGCGCGTCGCCCGCATGATGTGCGACTGCCTCCTGCCTGACGGTACGCTCTTTACCGGGTATAGCCGGAGCATCCTCCGCCAGCAGGTCGAAAAGGCGAGAACGCTGGGGCTGACGTTCCAAATCGGCACGGAGTACGAGTTCTACCTCTTCCAGTCCGACGACGCGGGGGATGTTACCCTGCACCCGCAGGACTGCGCCGGCTACATGGACGTGTCGCCGCTGGACAAGGGCGAGAACGTCCGCCGGGATATTTGCCTGACGCTGGAAAACATGGGCATCATCCCTGAAAGCAGCCACCACGAGCATGGACCGGGGCAGAACGAGATTGATTTCCAGTACGCGGGTGCGCTCAAGGCGGCGGATAACGCCATGTCCTTCAAGACGACCGTGCGCACGATTGCCAACCAGTATGGGCTGTGCGCGTCGTTCCTGCCCAAGCCTCTGCGCGACGAAAGCGGCAATGGACTGCATATCAACCTCTCCATCGAGCGCGGCGGCATCAACATCTTCGAGCAGCAGGACGGGCAGCTGTCCCTTGACGCGCAGCACGCCATCGCGGGGATACTCAGCCGCATTCGCGAAATCAGCCTGTTCCTGAATCCGCTGCCGTCCAGTTATCAACGGCTGGGCTGCTGGGAAGCCCCGAAGCGCATCAACTGGTCGTTCGGCAACCGCAGTCAGCTTGTTCGCATTCCGGCGGCGCATCCCGGCGCGGGTCGCATGGAGCTTCGTTCGCCCGATCCTGCCTGCAACCCGTATCTGGCGTTCGCACTGGTGCTGGCGGCGGCGATGGAGGGCATCACTGAGGTGACGCCGCTGCAAGCCCCCCTTGATGAGTCGGGCAGTCTGCCGGAATCGTTGGAAGAGGCGATTTCGCTGGCGGAAAAGAGCGCCTTCATCCGCGAGGTGCTGCCGGAAAACGTTATAGACGCGTATCTGGCGGAGAAAAAAAAGACGGCGGCGCGCTTTGAGGCGGACGCAAACGCGGTCTTTCAGCAGCATTTGCGCACCATCTGAGAAGGCAGGGGAGGAATCACCATGCAGGAACAAATCCTGTTGGCGGGCAGCACGGAGAAGAGTCGGATGCTGCTCCAAACCCTGCTGCCGCCCGGCACAAACCCGCCGCCGCGTATGTGCATGAGCGGTGCGGAAACCCGCCGTGCGCTGGGCGAGGATGACTGGCCGCTGCTTGTCATCAACACGCCGCTTAGCGACGAAAGCGGCATTGATTTGGCGATTGACGCCGCGTCGCACACGGCAACCAGCGTGCTGATGCTCGTCAAAGCGGAATTGGCTGACCAAGTGCAGGCACAGCTGGAGAATTACGGGGTGTTCGTTGTCGCCAAGCCTGTTGCGCGCCCGTTGTTCGATCAGGCGATTCGCTATGCGGCGGTGCTGCGGAATCGGCTGATGACGGTCTGCGCCGAAAAAGCGAAGCTGGAGAAGAAGCTGGCGGATGTGCGCGTGATTGACCGCGCGAAATGTCTGCTGATTCAGTATCGCGGGATGACGGAGGAGCAGGCGCACCGCGCGATTGAAAAGCAGGCAATGGACACGCGGCAGACGCGCGTCGCCGTCGCTCAGACGGTCATCAATCATTACGACGAATAATCACTTGCGGCAGACAAAAATACGTCTGCCGCTTTTTTTCGACGGAAAATCGCTTGCATTTTGCCGCAAGTCATGCTAAACTGCAAGGTGGGGAAATTTGCAAAGGCGCTTTTCTGCTTCAATCGCCCGCAGTCCCTTGCACGAACACGAAGCTTTCATTTCCTATATAGGAGGAATTTATCTTTATGGCGAAGCCGCTTGTTGCCATCGTTGGCCGCCCCAACGTCGGCAAATCCACTTTTTTCAACCGAATCGCCGGAAAGCGCATCTCCATTGTGGAGGATACCCCCGGCGTGACCCGCGACCGCATCTATGCTGATGTGGAGTGGCAGAACCGCCGCTTCACGCTCATCGACACCGGCGGCATTGACCCGCACAGCGACGATGTGCTGCTCTCCCAGATGCGCCGCCAGGCCGAAATCGCCATGGATACAGCGGATGTTATCTGCTTCTTTGCTGATGGCCGCGATGGTCTGACTGACGACGACCGCGAAGTTGCCAACCTGCTGCGCAAGACGAAGAAGCCCATCCTGCTCGTTGTCAACAAGGTTGACCACATCAGCATGAATGACAACATCTATGAGTTCTACGAGCTGGGGCTGGGCGACCCGATTGCCATCAGCGCCGCGAACATGCTGGGTCTGGGCGACTTGCTGCAGGCCATCTGCGAAAAGCTCCCGCCCGCAGGCAAGGACGAGATGGATGAGACAGAACATATCCTCCAGCTGGCGGTTGTCGGCCGCCCGAACGTCGGCAAGTCGTCGCTGGTGAATCGGCTGGTCGGCAGCGAACGCACGATGGTATCCGACATTGCCGGCACGACGCGCGACGCGATTGACACGCTCTTCACCGTCAACGGCACGCAGTACAACATCATCGACACCGCGGGCATCCGCCGCAAGCGCGCCGTAGAGGACGAGACGCTGGAGCGCTACAGCGTGCTGCGGTCGATTGCCGCCATTCGCCGCTGCGATGTGGCGCTGCTGCTCATCGACGCGCAGGACGGCGTGACCGAGCAGGATACCAAAATCGCCGGGCTCATCCGCGACGAGGGGAAGGCGGTTATCATCATCGTCAACAAGTGGGACGCGGTTGAAAAGGAAACCGGCACGCTGGAGCAGTTCCGCAAGGAAGTGCTGGATGCGCTGAAATTCATGGACTACGCGCCCGTGCTGTTTCTCTCCGCCAAAACTGGGCAGCGCGTGCATACCGTCATCGACATGGTGGATCAGGTCTGGGCGCAGACGAGCAAGCGCATCCCCACGGGCGTGCTCAACGATGTGCTGAACGACGCGACGGCGGACTTGCAGCCTCCGGCGACGAATGGACGGCGCCTGAAAATCTACTACATCACGCAGCAGAGTGCCTGCCCGCCCACGTTCATCCTCTTCGTGAACGAGGAAGCGCTGATGCACTTTGCTTATCAGCGGTATCTGGAGAACTATTTCCGCAAGACGTTCGATTTCACCGGCACGCCGATTCGTTTCATCCTGCGGGAAAAGACGAAGGAGGACAAGTAACCGATGGATATATTGGCATATCTGGCGATTGCGGTTATTGCGTATCTGCTGGGGTCGATTTCGACGGGGATGCTCGTTTCCAAGGCAATGGGCGGCCCCGACCTGCATAAAGTCGGCAGCGGCAACACGGGCGCGACGAACGCCCTGCGCACGATGGGCAAAAAGGGTGGCGCGATTGTCTTTGCGGGCGACGTGGTGAAAGCGCTGCTGGCGTGCCTCGTTGGCCGTCTGTGGATGGGGCAGAATGGCGCGCTGCTGGCGGGCTTGTTCGTCATCCTCGGACACAACTGGCCGGTGTTCTTCGGCTTCAAGGGCGGCAAGGGCGTCAGCAGCACCTGCGGCGTGATGCTGATGACTTTCTGGTGGCAGGCGCTGATTTGCTACGTCATCACCATTGCGCTGATTGCCATCACGAAGTTCGTTTCCCTCGGCTCGCTGGCGCTGGTGGTGCTGTTCGGCATCCTCGTTACTGCGACGAACTGGGGAAACTGGCTGGTGATTGCGTGGGTCTGGGTGATTGCGGGGCTGTGCATCTATCGTCATCACGCGAACATCGGGCGGCTGATTCACGGCACGGAACGCAAGATTGGTCAAAAGGCATAATACTATTTTCAAATTCACCTGCACCATCTGCTCGTGCCTTTTCCCTTCTGGCGTTCGGTCGTTCCACTTAGCGTAGCGCTGCTACGCTGCGTTTCACTCCCGTTAGCCAGAATGAAAAATTCACTTCGCATCTTGGCGCATTCTCATTTGGAAATAGTATAACATAATCAGGCAATGAAAATCCGCAGAATGGACAAGTTCGTTCATGCTGCGGATTCTTTATGTGCGGATAGCTTTTACAGCTGCCCCGAAATCGCGCGCCAAAAGCCTTCGCCGCTGTTCTCGGTGATTTTCAGCGGACAGGGGAGTTTCGCGCGCACCTCATCGACGCTCATGTTGTCCAGAAACAGGTCGCCCTCGGCGCGAATCATGCTGCGGACAATCAAAATTTCGTCCGCCTGCACGTCCTGACACTGCGCCACCAAGTCCTGCCCGGTAATCAGCCCTGCCACCGTCACGCTCTCGCCGAAAAATTTGTTGACAATCGGGCGCACCTCGACGGTCGTGCCGCGCGGGGCGTGTTTGTTCGCCAATTCCCGCAGGAATGGCGCGACGCTCGTTCCGGTCGCAATGCAAATGCGGCGCGGCGGGGTTTCCGTCATCGGCAAATCTTCCACTGCGTATTCGAGGTCAGTCTCGAACATCCGCAGCATCCCGACGCCGTTCTCAATCTGCGGATAATCCTCGTATTCCTCGTCCGTCGGCAGCGGCAGACCGGACAGGCAGTAGAACTCGTCCGCCGGGAAAACAAGGCGCGTGCCGATTTCCCGCAGGAAGCGCTCCTGATACGGCTTCACGCTCTCAATCAGGTCGGCTGCCATTTGCTTGTTGTAGGGCTTGATGTACGGCAGTCCGTCGCGGAACTTCGTCAGCCCAATTGGCACAAGGGCGATGGACTGCACCGCCGGCCGCAGCGCTTCGAGATCCTCCAGCGATTTTTTGAGGATTTCGCCGTCGTTCCAGCCGGGACAGAGCACCATCTGCGCGTGGAAGCGGATGCCGTTTGCCTTGAGAAGCCGCAGATTGTCCATGATTTTCGCGGCATTTGGGTTGCGCAGGAGCTTGACGCGCATGTCCGGGTCGGTGCACTGCACGGAGACGAACAGCGGCGACACCTTGCGGCGGATGATGCGGTCAAGTTCGTGGTCGTCGATGTTGGTCATGGTGATGTAGTTGCCCATCATCAGGGACAAGCGCCAGTCGTCGTCCTTGACGTACAGCGTTTTGCGCATTCCCGGCGGCATTTGGTCAATAAAGCAGAAGATGCAGTGATTCCGGCACGGGCGCGGCTTGGAGACAATCGTCTGGTCGAGCGTCAGCCCCAGCGGCTCCCAGTCCTCTTTGCGAACGTGCACCGTGCGCGTCTGTCCGCCTGCGTCCTCCACCATCATGTCGAAGCGTTCCTGCGCGGTGAGCGCCTGATAGTCAATTTGGTCGATAATGGGTTCACCCGCGATGGACACAAGTTTATCGCCCGCTACCAAACCGAGGCGCTGGGCAATCGAACCGGGCTGTACATGGGTAATTGCGGTGGACACGAGGACACCTCCGTGGATTTGTCAATTCAATCAATGGAATGCCGTTTCATTATGCGCCAATTGCCCCCAAAAGTCAAGGCGAATGCCGGGATTGCGCGGCTGCCGGGGCAAAAATGCGCCTTTGCAGGGAAATTTCGCCCGGTTATCGCCTGATGCGCCGGGCAGAATGAAGCGCGAGGAGGCGGAAACATGGCGACATATCGCATTCGACCCTGTGCGCGCCTGTCGGGAGAAATCACCGTGCATTCGGCAAAAAACGCGGTGCTGCCCCTGATGTGCGGCGCGCTGCTGACGCGGGAAACCGTGACTATCGAGCAGATTCCGGCGCTGACGGATGTGAAAACTCTTACGGATATTCTGCGCGACTGCGGCGTTTTGATGCACGCGGATCAGGCGGAAAAATTGCTGACGATGACGGCGGATTCCCCGCGTTCGCCGCGCCGGGAGGATTTGCTCAGCCGAATGCGCGCGTCGGTGCTGGTAATGGGGCCGCTGCTGGCGCGGACGGGCTATGCGCGGGTTGCGCTGCCCGGTGGCTGCGCAATTGGTCAGCGTCCGATTGATTTGCACCTGAAGGGCATGGAAGCCCTCGGCGCGCACGTCGAGCAGACGCCGGGGTTTGTCACCTTGCGCGGAAAACTGCGCGGCGGCAATGTCTACCTTGATTTTCCCAGCGTCGGCGCGACGGAGAATATCCTGATGGCGGCGGCACTGGCGCGGGGGACAACGCGCATCGAAAACGCGGCGAAAGAGCCGGAAATCGCGGATTTGTGCGATTTCCTGACGCAGATGGGCGCGCATATCTCCGGCGGCGGCACGTCCACCATACTCATCGAGGGGCGCGAGACGCTCCACGGTTGCCGCTACCGCCCGATTCCCGATCGCATTGAGGCGGGAACGCTGCTGTGCGCCGCCGCGATGACCGAAGGGAGCGTCCTCCTGCGCGGCGTGCGCCCGGAACACATGCGCGCGGTGCTGTATAAGCTGGGCGAAAGCGGCGTGACGCTGCGGGAGAGCGCGGCGGGTTTGCGCCTGTCTGGCCGCGCGACCCAGCCGCTGCAGGTTCGCACGCTGGCGTATCCGGGTTTTCCGACGGACATGCAGGCACCGATGATGGCGCTTGCGCTCAGTCTGCGCGGCACGTCCGTGTTCCTCGAAACCATCTTTGAGAACCGCTTCATGCACGCGCGGGAGATGGTACGCATGGGCGCGAGTATCCGCATTGAGGATAGAATCGCGCTCGTCAGCGGCGGTCATCCGCTGGGTGGAACGAGCGTGACCAGCACTGACTTGCGCGGCGGCGCGGCGCTGATGCTGTGTGGATTGCTGGCGGAGGGAGAGACGACGCTGCACGACCCGAATGGGCAGATTGCGAGGGGCTATGAGGATTTGCCGGGGATGCTGCGGGCACTTGGGGCAGAGGTGGAAGAAGAATAGGAGAGCAACACGCGGAAGAATTATGGGAGTGCGACCAACGCAATCGCGCGAAGGAGTCAAGGGGGGACTTCGTCCCTTTTCGTCTGCCCCTTGCAGGGTCAAGGGACAGCGTCCCTTGTGGGGTTTGGGGCAACGCCCCAACTGCTGGTCGGGAGACCAATACCAAGAAAGCTGCCAACAAAGGCGCAGGCAGCAAAGTGTCCCTGCCAGTAACTTTGCGCGTCCGCAGACGCGCCCCCAAGCAAGGCTTGCCAACTACTATGCTTTGTCGCGCCAAATGGGCGCGACCACACCGCCTGCCTGCCGCCAGCGCACACAATCCTCCGAAAAACTTGGGCACCACCGCACAACTCGGCGGCGCGTCTGGCGATGTCTTTTCCGCCATCTGCGGCATGCAAATTTCTCGATTTACCGCCAGTAAACCTTCGAAATTTGCATTTGCATCTGACGAAAAATCCATTCGTCAGCCGACCACCTCATTTGTGCGGTGTTACCCTTGCACAAATCCCCCAAATATGATAGAATACCCCCTGACAAGGGGGACTGAACAGTGGCAAGCGCCTATTCTTTTAGCGACGTAACCATCTTTTACAGCGAAAAAGAGCTGATGAACAACGTTTTCTTGACCATCTCCGAGGGCGACCGCATCGGCGTCGTCGGGCGCAACGGCGCGGGAAAATCCACCTTTCTGCGCCTGCTCAGTGGGAAGGAAGAACCCGACCACGGCGAAATCAGCGTCAAGCGCGGCATGTCCGTGGCGTATCTGCCGCAAACGCCGGTGCTCCGCGAGGACGATACCATCACGCAGGCTGCGCTGGATTATCTGCCCGCACGGCAGGGGGAAGACCCGTCCTCCGCCGCTTATGAAGCGCAGACCATCCTCACGCAGCTGGGCTTTGCTGATTTGAATCAGCCCGTGCGGGAACTTTCCGGCGGGCAGAAGATGCGTGTGGCGCTCGCGGGCGCACTCTGCCGCAAGAGCGATGTGCTGCTCCTCGACGAGCCGACCAACCACATTGACCTTGACATGGCGCAGTGGCTGGAAGACCGGCTGCTCAAGTACCGTGGGACGCTGATTGTCGTCACCCATGACCGTTACCTGCTTGAACGCGCGTTCAGCCGCATCTTTGAGGTCGGCGACGGCAAGGTGGAGGTTTACAACACGACGTACTCCGGCTATTTGGAGGAACGCGCTCAGCGCGAGGAAATGGAAGCTGCCACCCTGCGCAAGAATAAATCCCTCTACCGCAAGGAATTGGCATGGATTCGCCGCGGCGCGCCTGCCCGCTCCACAAAGGCGAAGGGGCGCATCCAGCGCTTTGACGCGGTGGCGGAGGCCATCAAAGAAGCACCGCCGGAAGCCGAACTTACCATGAAATCCGTCGCCAGCCGACTGGGCAAGAAAATTCTCTCGTGGGAGAACCTGTCCATCGGCTACGGCGAAAACACGCTCGTGCGCGACTTCTCCTATACGCTCCTGCGTGATGATCGGCTGGGTATTATTGGCGGTAACGGCGCAGGCAAGACGACGCTCCTGCGCACGCTCTGCGGCGAGCTTCCGCCCATCTCCGGTGTGATTGAGAAGGGGGATACTGTCCGCATCGGGTATTTCGCGCAGCATTGTCCCGCGCTTGATCCCGACACACGCATCATTGACGCCGTGAAGGATGTTGCCGTCCACGTCTACACGCCCGACGGGGATTTGTCCGCGTCGCAGATGGCGGAAACGTTCCTGTTCCCATCGCAGATGCAGTATCAGAAGGTGTCCAGCCTGTCCGGCGGCGAACAGCGGCGGCTGTACCTCCTGCGTATCCTGATGGCTGCCCCGAACGTGCTGATTCTCGACGAGCCGACGAACGACCTTGACCTCGCAACGCTGAATATCTTGGAGGACTACCTTGATTCCTTCCAAGGCGCGATTATCGCCGTCAGCCACGACCGCTACTTCCTCGACCGCATTACGACGCACTTGTTTGCCGTGGAGGATGCGCACATGGTGCCCTACATCGGCGGCTACCAGAGCTACCTCGACGCGCAGGAAGCGAAAGCTGAAGCTATGGCGGATATGAAGCAGCCCGCCGCGGCAAAGCCGAAAGACACCCGTGTGCGCGTGCAGACGCAGCTGAAATTCTCCTACAAGGAACAGCGTGATTTCGACACGATTGAGAACCGTGTGGCGGAACTGGAGGAGAAATTAGCGCAGCTGGAGCAGGAAATCGCCGCGAATGCCAGCGACTACACAAAAGTGACGGAATTGATGGACACGCAGGCGAAAACCCAGCAGGAACTCGACGAAGCCACGGAGCGCTGGCTATTTTTGCAGGAAAAGTGGGAGCAGATTCAGGCACAGAAAGGGTAATACTATTTCCAGATTCAACTGCACCATCTGCTTGTGCCTTTTCCATTCTGGCGTCCGTTCATTCCACTTAGCGTAGCGCTGCTACGCTGCGTTTCATTCACGTTAGCCAGAATGAAAAATTCGCGGCGCATCTTGGTGCATTTTTATCTGGAAATAGTATAAGACAATCAAAATAAGCACCTTGATGCATTCAGCTGCAATCAAGGTGCTTTCTTTACCTTACAAACTGCTCTTCGCTGCCGCGGTGGATGATGAGGTGCCACTCCTTCGTCGCGTTTGTTTCCAAGCGGAAACCAGCGCCAATTTGCGTCACGCGGTAGAATGTGCCGTCGGCAAGCGTGCATTCAGTCGTGAAATCCGGCTGAAACCAGTGCAGGACGACTCGGTCGGCATCGTCGGCGTCGGTTGTGCGGTCGTTCACGCCGACGGGGAACAGCGCATTTTCGCGAATCAGCACGGGCAGGGCATTGTAGCCGCGAATCTGGCGGCAGCGCCCTGTCCAGCACAGACCGGACAACTCCGCCCACAGCCCGTCGGGGAGCGAGGCATCAATCGTGCCTTCGTCGGAAAGACGCAGCACAAGCAGGTCATCCCCGATGCGAACGCCGCCGTCCAGCGGGAGAATCGCGCGTCCGGGGCGCAGGTACGGCAGGAACGATAATTGCAGGCAGGTGTATTTGCGGATGACGTTGCCCGGCTGCGCGTCGCCGGAAAGATGACGCAGGAGCAAATCCGTCGGAAGCGGCTGACCGGGCTGCATCAGCGCATACGCCGCGCGGAAAAGGAATGCGGCGCGAGTGTCCGGACAGTCCGCAAACAGCGGCGCGGGGGCGTCCGTGAAGCCGAAAAAGGGAATTTCCTGCGCGGACAGCAGGGACGAAATCGACTGACGCAGGGCAGAATCCTGCGACGGGTCAGAGACGATCAAACCGAATTGCTTCATTTCATATCCTCCAAAATGCGGCGGAGCGCGCGGACTTCCCGGCGGCGCAGGCGTTTTCCGCGGTGCAGGATGTACCAGCGCAGACGGAAGCGGTTTCGCCGGGTGAACACGGGGGTGACGCGGCGGCGGTGGAAGCGGTCGGACAGGCGGACAATTGTGCCCTCGCGGATGAACAGCACGCACCCCTTGACCGGGCAGGGGACACCCGCCTCCGCCAAAGCGCGGGCAAGCGTCTGCGCGTGGGTCGTCACCTGCATGGCGGGGTTGTAGAACGTCAGCTCTGTGCCGTTTTTGCGGGTGAGCAGCAAATCATGGTCGGACAAATCGCCCGTGACCGTCCCAGCGTGATTTTTCACCTCAATGACCGTTGCCCCGCGGCGGCACAGCGCCACCAAATCGCATTCGCTGCGATTCCCCGCGTGGACGATGCGGTTCGGATACAGGTGCACGCGCCCCGGCAGTCGGCTGAGCAGCGCGCGGGCGTCCTCTTCTCCGCGGATGCCGGAGGAAACGAGCGTCGCCGCATACTTCGCGCCACGCGCCCGCCGCTTGAGGTGCAGGGAAATCAGCACGGGCAGGGAAATCATCAGCAGCATCAGCGCCAGCAGAATCCAGCCCTGCGTTTGCGCGTCGAAGCGCACCCCCAGCGTCTCCTTCAGCGGCGGAAACCACCATGGCGCACTGGCAGCGCAAATCCCCCAGCAGACAGGCGGCACAATCACTGCGCGGAATGCCAAGCGCTTCTGTCGGCGGCGGAGGGCTTGCAGTTTTTGCGTCTGCCCTTCGCTGCCGGAATGGAAAGTTGCCATAAACAGCTCCTGTTCGTATGTGTTCGGGTTCGATTCATAGAATACGACGTGAAAGGGGCAAAATCCTGCCGAATGCAATTGACATTTTGGCGGCGGACTGGTATAATTGCGTTGTCATTGGGCGATGAAGGACAGGGCGAACAGGACAGCGGCTGTCAGAGAGGGAGTCATCGGCTGAAAGCTCCCGCCGAAAACCGTTCGCCGGACAATCCGGAGCTTCCCGGCGAGATCCGGGCGCGTTCCTCGCGTGACAGGGGAGAATGAGGCGCGGGTTTTTCCGCGCGAAAATGGGTGGCACCGCGAATCTTTTCGCCCCATGCAGCATTTGACGGCTGGTATGGGGCTTTTTGTGTCCTGTATCACCCAAACAGAAGGAGGAATACCATCAATGCTGACGCAAGCACCCCGCGGCACAAAGGATGTGCTGCCGGCTGATTCCTACCGTTGGCAGTACGTTGAGAGCAAGATGCGCCAAGCGGCGGCGGAAGCGGGTTTCCGCGAAGTCCGCACGCCCGTGTTTGAGCATACGGAACTGTTTCTACGCGGCGTGGGCGATACCACGGACATTGTGCAGAAGGAAATGTACACCTTCAAGGACAAGGGCGACCGCTCCATTACGCTCAAACCCGAAGGCACGGCGGGCGCGGCGCGCTGCCTGCTGGAGAATAATCTCTATGCCGACACGCTGCCCTGCAAAATGTACTACCTGAACGCCCCGATTTTCCGCTATGAGGCGCCTCAAAGCGGCCGCCTGCGCGAGCATCACCAGTTCGGTCTGGAATGCTTCGGTGCACGGGATGCTTCGGCGGACGCGGAGCTGATTTTGCTGGCGTACCGTCTGCTGAGCGGACTGGGCGTGAAGAACCTGTCCGTCAACATCAACTCCATCGGCTGCCCGAACTGCCGCCCGAAGTACCATGCAACGCTCAAATCGTTCCTGTCCGGGCGCATTGGCGAAATGTGCAGCACCTGCCAGACACGCTTTGACCGCAACCCCCTGCGCGTGCTGGACTGCAAGGAAAAGCACTGCCAGGAACTTGTAGCGGACGCGCCGTCCATGCTGGATTTGCTCTGCGACGACTGCAAGGCGCACTTTGCCCAGCTGCAGTCCTACCTTGACGCGGCGCACATCCCGTACCAGATTGACCCGCGCATCGTCCGCGGTCTGGACTACTACACCAAGACCGTCTTTGAACTGATTACCAAGACAGAAAATGGCAATCTGACCGTCTGCGGCGGCGGGCGCTATGACAATCTGGTGGAGCAGCTCGGCGGCCCGGCGCTGCACGCGGTGGGCTTCGGCATGGGCATCGAGCGCGTGTTGATGCTGCTGGACAGCGAAGGCGTGGTCATCCCGAAGCCGACGCTCTACGATGTGTTCGTCACCTACATGGGCGCACATCAGGTGGAAGCGTTCTCGCTGGTGCAGAAACTGCGCGACGCGGGCTTGAAGGCAGATATGGATCATACCGGACGTAGCCTGAAGGCACAGTTCAAGTATGCCAACAAGATGGGCGCAACGCTGACGGCGACGCTGGGCGACGAGGAAATCGCCAGCGGCGTGGTGAAGGTCAAGAACATGGCGACGAAGGAAGAGCAGACCATCGCGCTGGATAATATCGCCGACGGCATCCGCAACATGCTGGGTTAACCCACGAAGCGCAGCTTCGCCGTTCCCCCAATCAGCACGCGGAAGAAGTAAGAAAAAGTCACCAATTCAATCGCGCGAACGGGAGTCCAGAGGGTCGAAGACCCTTTGGCAGG